>Ga0208133_1000059_pt1 | contig 40189 bp, 37 predicted proteins | sample ColrivemetaGS535_FD_187595 | JGI IMG/M metagenome (GOLD analysis project Ga0208133, IMG submission 187595) | Estuarine microbial communities from the Columbia River estuary, USA - metaG S.535 (SPAdes) (version 2) | ecosystem: Environmental > Aquatic > Marine > Intertidal zone > Estuary | place... | reverse complement strand
TTCTCAGGTAAACTTTCAAACTTATTAGAAAATAGATTTGGATTAAAAGTAAATATTATAGATGATAAATCTATTGATACCTCCGTAGAAATACCAAATTTAGATGAGTATATCGATGACATTTTATTGGAAGCAAAAAATACAAGAAATGAATATTTAAAATACATTGAAAGTGTAATTGGAAACTCCACCGATGTATTGATGGTAGATAGTGGGTTTCAGGGAATGACACAACGCAATATTCAAAAAGCATATGGTTTAAAATTTAAAGGTAGATATTTTATTTATAAAGGAAATCCATTTTTGGATAATGTAAAAGGATTTTATCATTTTGAAGAATCCAATTTGAAAAAAAACTTAATATTTTTTGAATCCATTTTTATTGATAAAATTGGAAGTTATATTAACATAAAAAATGGTAAATTTGTAAATGAAGAATACAATGAATCTTTACAATATTTTGATGAAAAAACTCAAATAATAGAAGGTGTAAAACAATTTATAAATGATATGTTAAATTTTGACATTAACACAAATGATGTTTTATATGTGTATTCGGATATGATTTTTAATTTAATGTGTAAAAAAAATTATATCAAAAATGAAAAGTTGTTTGATATTTTTTTCCACGATAATTATTATGTAAGAGACAATATAAAAAAAATAATTAGACAATAAATTGTTATGGAAATACTACACGGCTCAAAGTTTAAAGTAATTTATACTGATTGGTATATTCATCACGGAGAAAGAAGGCCTTTCGGAAATGCAATACATCCAGTAATTAGAGAATTTATACAGCATGTTTATAAAAATAATATAAACATAGACCCATATAGAATATTACAATATGGTCCAGGAGAAAAAGGGATAAAATTTGACCACTCCGAATTAATAAACTATTTTAATAGAAATTTTCCAAAAAATGTAATTTCATCCAATCAAATATTAGATGATGATTTTACTTACATTTATCCATTGGAAATAAAAGATACATTAGGTGCACTAAATAATCATAATGGATTTACATTAAACAATATAGAATATAAGTGGTATTTGAAAGACATTATACCAACCGAAATAATAGAACATTTAAAAACCGGTAAAGTTAAAATATTAATAAGTTTAATGCATGACCCATTATACGATGACCATAATATAAAATCATTTGAGATACAAATGAATAAATTGGGCATAGATGGTTCTAATATTATATTTTTGGGTGGAAGTAAATTTGTAGAATATTATGAAAAATATGGAGATAGTAGAGTAAAAATATACAATGGCCATTTGTTTATAAAAGGATATGTTGATATAATGAAAGATTTTCCATGTGAAGGGGATTTGGGATATATCTGTGATTTGGTTAAAGAAAAAGATTTGGATGAATCAAAAATCAGACCTTATAAATTTTTATGTAATAATAAAACAATGTCTAAAGTTCAAAGAGCTTGTGCAGCTTATTTTGCGGCAAAATATGATTTATTCAATGAAGGTAAATTTTCATTTATACAAGAAATGCCAAAAGAACAATTGATATCAAATATAAATAAAGGAATAAAAAATCCAGATATAAATTGTATTGACAAATTAATGTCTAAACTACCAATTGAACTTGATACCGAACATTTGAATAAAAATCAAAAAACAAATTTCGGTGCAAAAAATAATATGAAAGATTGGTATTCGGAAACATATGTTAATTTAGTTACCGAAACATTCTTCGGCCCAAATGTATTTCTTTCTGAAAAAATATTTAAACCAATCTCTAATTTACAACCATTTATAGTTTTGGGTGATTATAGAATGTTAGCCGAACTAAGAAAATTAGGATTTAAAACATTTGAACCATTTATAGACGAAAGTTATGATGAAGAAATTGACCCATACAAAAGAATGGAAAAAATTGAAATTGAAATAGTAAAATTAAAAAACAAAACAATAGAAGAAATACACAATTGGTATTATTCTATTATTGATGTTTTATTATATAACCAACAACATTTATATACATTTGAAAAATATGAATGTTTTGAAACAATCTTTGAACAAATTAAAATAGATTATACAACACAAAACGATACAGAATGGAATTTACAGGAAAAAAGGTTATTATAACCGGAGCAAATGGTTTGGTAGGATTACCAGCAGTTAAAAAATGTTTAGAAGAAGGTGCTGCAAAAGTATATGCAGTAGACCTTAGATTTAGTGAAAACTTAAACTTTCTAAAAGGAGAATATCAAGATAAATTAGAATTAGTTAAAACTGATTTAACTTATCTTTCTCATTGTGAAAATTTATTTACAATGGACAAGATTGATATTGTATTACATATTGCAGGTGTTAAAGGTTCACCGGCAAGGTCGTCAACTCAACCTGCAGATTATTTATTCCCAATGTTGATGTTCAATACCAATATGATTAAAGCATCATTTGACGCAAAAGTTGATTGGTTTGTATATCTTTCATCGGTTGGTGTTTATAAACCGGCAGATGTAATGAACGAAGGTGATACATGGAATCAAGAGGAAACTTGGGCATCAACTCCGTCTCGTTTAGATTGGCATCCAGGTTGGACAAAAAGAATGGGTGAATTAACATTGGATTCTTTAAGAGTTCAGTATGGTTGGAAAAACTATACAGTTATTAGACCTTCAAACATATATGGTATCAATGATAACTTTGCACAAGATGCAACTGTTATTAGTTCTAACATTTGGAAATTATTCAATGTAGAAGGAGAGGAAATGGTTTGTTGGGGAGATGGTTCATCACGTAGAGACTTTGTATTTGGTGATGATGTTGCACAAGCTGCAATTGATGTTGTTAAAAAAGAAGTAAGTGATATCATTAATTTTGGTTGTGCAGAAGCAGTAACCATCAAAGAAACAATTGAAACCATCGTTGAATGTTATAAAGAAATCACAGGTAAAACAAAAGTTATTACGTGGGATTCTACAAAAACAAATGGTGACCCAATAAGATGTTTAGGAGCCGACAAACAAAAACAATATGGTATTTTACCACAAACAAGTTTAAAAGAAGGATTAACTAAATCAATATTAGAGTATAAAAGTAGATTGTAATGAAATTATTTACTATTGGGTGTTCATTTACAGAAGGACAGGGTTTAAAAAAACAAGCAATTGAATGTTATTCAAATGTATTGGCCAATATTTTAAAATTAGAACATTATAATTTTGGAGCAGCTGGTATGTCAAATGATTATATATTTAGAAAAATTTTTGAATTATTAAATTCAAAAACAATAACTAAAAATGATATAATTTTAATCCAATGGACACATTTTTTAAGAAAAGAATTACCATTTGTAAATAAAGATAAAAAATGGTTTCATACCATACCCAATTCATTACATGCATATTCGGACAAAGTTATCTTTAATAAAGGAAATGTTAGTTCGGTACAAAATGAATATGTTTATGAAGATACTGACATCGAAAGAAAACGTATAGAATCTAAAAACAAAAAAAATTTAGAAGATTATAGTTTAAAGTTTTTAGACGAAGATTACCAATTAAATACTACAATTAATTATATAAATGCATTGTACACATATTTAGAATATTTTGGTTATAAACATTTACATTTTTTTGGATGGGATAAGTGTATTATTGAATCTGTATTTGATAATAAATCAAATTTTATAAAAGAATCTTTTGGTGGATATACAAATACAACAAATAACCATCATCCTGATAAAAAAGGACATGAAGACTGGGCTAAATTTTTAAATGAAAAATTAGTAGAATTTAAATTTATAAATCCATTTGAAAATGAAATAAATAATTACCAAAAAAATTTATATAAATTAAAAGTAGAAATTGAAGAAGAAATTCCAAATTTATTTAAAGAACGTATGGAAAAAATAAAAATAGAATTGCAAAAAGAAATGGATAAAACAAATAAAATAGTAAAAATTCAAAAAGAAAAAGAATTAGAAGAAGAAATTAATAAAATAAGAATTCAAAAAGAATTACAAATGGAAAATCATTTAATTGTAAAACAAACTGAATTGGATAAAATAGAAAAAGAACTAAAAGAAAAAATAGATAGAAATAAAAAAACAAAAACATTAATATAAAGGTATGAAACACATAGTAGTATCAGGATGCTCATTCACAAATAATTTTAGAATTAACATAGGTGATGAAAGAAGATGGGAAATTGACCCAATTGAAGCTTGGACTTGGGCGCATTGGTTACAACATTATAAAAAAGAAACACATACTCTTCATAATTATGGAACTATAACACATGATAATAAGTGCATTGTTCGTTCTATAATTTATAAAGTAACAGATTTATTAAAACAAGGAGTTAATCCTGATGATATTTCCGTAGTTGCTCAATGGACAACATTAACAAGAAATTCATTTTTTGTGAGCCCAGAAAAATATCAATCAGCAAATCCGGCAATAAGGTGGCAAAAAAATGGTGAAAGCTGGGCCCACACCACCGATTATTTAATTAATGGAAAGGATAAAAAATCACCATATCAACAAGGTTATTTTCATTTAACGGGTGGATTTAACCATACCGAAAATCCAATTAATATAGACCCAGTTACGTTTGAATGGTTGGATAAATTGATGAGTTATACAGAGAGATATTTTGAATGGTTTGAATATATGAATATGCTTTTAGATTTTCTTCATATAAATGGAATTACAAAAATAAAATTCTTTTGTATGAATAATAATTTTAGTAAAAAATATCTAAACGAAGGAAAAACCCCACCATACTACCATACACCAAAAGAAAAATCAGTATACGAATGTATTATAGAAAATAAAGATGTTTGTAATACTTGGGAACAAAAAGAATTACAATTTGATAACTCATATGTAAAATCATACGCAGACAAAATAGACTTTAAAAAATACTTTTGGTTTTTTGAAGAAAATTTCGTACATTTATATGGTGGAATAATTGAATGGAGTATTAGAAACTTTGATTATAATATGGAAGGTGATTTACCAAAAGTATTATGGAGAGAAATGAACGGCATGGATTTAGATGAACAAAAAAAGTATTTAGAAAGAAGTTGGTATGGTCACACATCATCTATATTAACGAAAAAATTTGTAGAAGATGTGGTTCTTAATTGGGAAATATTTAAATAAATTATATGAAAAAAACAGACAAGGTTTTAGTTACAGGAGCAAGTGGATTTATAGGTTCACATTTATTAAGGTTATTGCACGAAAAAGGTTATAGAAACCTACGTTCAACATCGTTCAGTAGAGATTTGAGAAATGATTTCGAAGGAACATTAGAAGTAGAACACATCAAAGGTGATTTACAAAATGCAGAGTTTTGTCAATTAGTCAGCAAAGACGTTGATGTTGTATTTCATTGTGCAGCAAACACATCAAACGCATTAGATACTAAATTTAATCCATTATTACATGTTACTCCAAATGTGGAAATGAATGTAAATTTAATGGAACAAAGTTGGAAAAACAAAGTTAGAAAGTTTTTATTCATATCATCTAATACAACTTACCCTGATATGGGAACCGAGTTTTGTACTGAAGATATAAATGTACACGCTACTCCAATGTTGCCTGTTTATAAAGCAGTTGGTGGTATGAAAAGATATGGTGAAATGTTATGTGATTTCTTTTCTAATCAGATTCACGAACCAATGCAATGTTTGATTGTTAGACCTTCAAACGCATTTGGCCCTAATGATAAATTTGATTTTGAAAAATGTCACGTTACTCCTGCAAACATTCGTAAAGTGGCAGATGGTTTAAATCCAATCCCAGTTTGGGGTGATGGTACGGAAGTAAGAGATTTATTGCATGTCGAAGATATGGCAGATGGTTTTATATTTGTAGCAGAAAACAATGACACATACGATATTTTTAATGTATGTTATGGTGAAGGGTTTACAGTAAACGAAACACTTGCAACAATTAAAGAGTTGGATAACAATACAAATCCAATTGAATATGTTAATAATAAAGCACCAATGATTCCAATTAGATTATTATCTTCTAAAAAGATTAACGATTTAGGGTGGAAACCAAAGAGAAATCTAAAAGAGGCTTTAAAAGAAACTATTGAGTGGTATAAAGCAAATAAGCATTTATATAATCCAAATTCTAAACCATAATGAATACACCACAAATGTCTCCGTATAAAGATGAACTTACTAAAGCAATGACATTTCTTGCTGAAAAAGAAGATACAATCTTTATAGGACAACAAATAGTTTACGCAGGAAATCCAATGAGTACAACCTTAACGGAAGTACCAAAGGAAAAAATGATTGAAGTTCCTGTTATGGAGGAAACACAGATGGGAATGAGTTTGGGAATGGCAATGACAGGTAAAACTATAATTTCATTTTATCCAAGATGGGACTTTTTGGTATCGGCAGCTAACCAACTAATCAATCATGCTGATAAATTTGAACATATGACCAGTAAAAAGGTTAATATTATTATCAGAGTTGGTGTTGGTAGTAAAGACCCATTAGACCCAGGAATTCAACATAGAAACGATTATACACAGGAATTTAAATCAATATTACAATTTACAAAAGTACATGAATTAAAAAATTCAGAAGATATTTATAGTGTGTATACAAATGCATATAACGAAGGTGGTGTTCATATCATTGTTGAATGGCCTGAATTATATAATAAAAATTAACTATTATGTTGAAAAAATTACCAATCATTTCTTTTTTCGTTAAAAAATACGAAGATTATAAAATGAAAAAAAAACTTAAAAAAAAATTAGAAGAACTTCGTAAAAGAGACCCGTTTATTTATAAAAATTTCTAAATGAAAAGTAAAATAATACTTGGGTACGATATAATGACGTACAATGGAGAACAACCCAATTGTTTAAATTCAAAGTTTTTAAATACAATACACTCCGCATCGGATTTTTATTTTTCTGATTCTCTTGAGTTTTTTGCAAAAAGATGGAATAATAATTGGGCACTTTACAATAGTAATATGTACAATAATTATGCTGAAAAAAAATCATTATATCAAATTAAAGAAGATAGAAAAAATGGAATTAAATACGATTGGTTTTATATAGTTGAACCATTTGCAAGTTTAGAAAACTTTTTTGGTAATGACCAGTTTTATAATGAATTTATTTTAAATAATATTTCAAAGGTAGCATTGGATGAAATTGTTAATGGTAATGGCAAATTACTTATTAATTATGTATGTGATGGTGGTACTGCATTTGAAATTAAAAACTTTGAAAAAATAATAAGATTTACTAAAGATAATAATATACCGGATGAAAAAGTATATTTTGTATTTGCAGATTTTAAATTAAAAGATAATCTTAAACAATTAAATGTAAACTATAAAGTTATGGATTATAGTTACAATATGATTGGAAAGGCACAAGAATTTAATAATACATTAACAAATCCTAATTATAGTTATTGGGGTGAGGGTTCATACGAACCACAATTTGGTACAATAGAACATAGGAAAAACTCAGTTACAACATCACAGGATTTTTTAGAAAGTATAGGAAAAGATAAAAAAGATTTTTTACTATTAAATAGGCATTGGAAATTGCATAGATTACTTTTATTAAGTCAATTACATAAATTGGGTTTTGAAAAAAGTTTAGTTTCTTGGGATAAACAATTTTCCTATCAGCTAGATAGAAATTCATTCCTAATGCATGACAACAACGAAGAATTTTTAAAATTAATTACTGAAACATCTTCATTATTAGACATACAAGATTTAACAAAGATTGCAGGTTTTGGTTTTGAAAATAAAGAAATATATTTAAACACATATTTGAGTATCGTTACCGAATCTATTTTTTTCCAAGAACATGAAGATTTTCCAAGTGGTTATTTAAGTGAAAAGGTGTGGAAACCAATAGGACATTGCCAACCTTTTATATTAGTTGCACCATCAAAATCTTTGGAACACATTAGAGAACGTTTTGGATATAAAACATTTCATCCGTATATAGATGAAAGTTATGATATTGAAGAAAACGATTTCAATAGATTAAAAATGGTTCAAATTGAAATTGATAAATTTGCAAATAAATCAAAAGAAGAAAAGGATGAATTTTTAAATAACGTTAAAGAAGTGTGTCTATATAATCAAAATTTATTTTTACAATACGCAAAAAATAGTTATGAGGTGTTATATTATAATAAAGAAATGCAATTAATTTTGAATTTTTTATTAGATGGCAAGTTAGAAATCTTTAATAGCATGATTTAACAATATTTATACACATGAATTTACTGACAGAAAAAGATAAACCAAAAATACAAGGTGAAATAATTGTATACGCAGGACGTTTTCAACCATTTCACAAAGGACACTATGATGCGTACCAAAGATTGGTAAGTGAGTTTGGCCCTGCAAATGTTTATATTGCAACATCAAATGATACATCTTCTGGTAAATCTCCATTTTCTTTTAATGAGAAAAAAGAAATTGCAACTAAGATGTTTGGTGTTCCATCTACTAAGTTTGTAAAAGTAAGTAATCCATATAGACCTGCAGAAATATTAAAAAAATACGATGGTCAAACGATTGCATACATAGCAGCAGTAGGTGACAAAGACGCGACTAGATTACAAGGAAAATATTTTAAACCATACAAAGGTAAAGCTGGGTATGGTTATGATGAAATAGGTTATACATATCCAATACCTGCAGAAACAAATCCAATAAGTGGAACGGATGTAAGAAAGGGATTAGGAAGTAACGATAAAGAAAAGGCTAAGAAGTTTTTTCTTAAAGCATATCCAAAATTTGACAAAGATATTTTTAAAATGATAACAACAAAACTAAATGAAGGTTTTCCAGGTGGTATAGGTGTAGGATTAGATTTACCAGGAGGATACATTAATGGAGCACCAACGGGTTCAGTAAAAGAAAGTAATAATACAAAACCTTCTTATGAAATGAGACCTGAACCACATCCTACAAGACATGAGACAGAACACCCATCCGATAAACCATACGACCCAATTGGAGAATTAATTACTAAAGTTGTTACCGAAGAGACATTTAGTGAATTTATATCAGAATATTTCGGTGAAGATGCAAATAAAGCATTGGATGTCGACATTTCTTATACAGATAGTACCGGTCAACCAAAGAAAATCAAAGCTAGAAATGCATTGAGATTACCAAAAGACCACCCTGCACATATCCAAGCTGCAAAAATAGCAGGGCCAGAAGATGCACCTGCAAACGAACCAAAGAAAAAAGAAGAACCTGGAAAAACAAAAGTCCAAGCTGATAAACCGGCTCAACCAGGCCAACCAACCAAAAAAGACCAAACTGCACAAGGTAAAGTTGATAAAGAAAAACCAGAAGCAGGTACAGGAAAACCAGGAGAAAAAACAGACGCACCACCACCTGAACAAAAATTAAGTGGAGCAGAATTAAAAAATGCAGCTGAAATGAGTCCTGATGAAAAAGCAGCTGCTGAACGAGATGAAAAATTAGAAAGAGCTTTAGATATATCCAAAAAAGAATGGTCTGACGAAGAAAAAAAAGATTCAGACGATGCAAATAACCCAGAGTCTCCTGAAAGAAAAGGTGTAATGCATTATATTCAAAAGGTTGGAAATCATATAGGTAATGCCATAAAGCATGTCTGGGAACACAATAAGGAAATGATTAGTGGTGTTGGCAGTATGATAAAATCAATAGCAACTACTGGTAAAATTGGTAGTGTAAAAGACAAAGACGGAAAAAATAGACATTGGAGTGAATTCACTTCAGTTGGTAGAGGTGGAGGTGCAGAATATGAAGAAATTGAAACTGATGTTTTAGATTCACATGGCCACCCAACAGGAAAAAAGAAAAAAGAAAAAAAACCAAAAATATCGGAACAAGCTACCGATGAAGAAAAGGAATTATTTGAAGCTTCTTGGAAAGAAAGTAAAAGACAAAAAAAAGCTGGAAAAAATTTGGTTAAATTTAGTGCATACGTTATTGGTGGAGTTGCAGCGGCCGGTGCAATATTGGGAGCTGGAGCCGCCGCATCAGCAGGAGGTGGGATAACAGCAATGGTAAAAGGAGCAGCAGCAAAAATCGGATATAAATTTGCTGCAAATAATATTGGAGGATATGTGATGAAAGATATCATAAAACACGTAGGACTTGAATCATTAGGAATGAGTGAAAACCAATCAGCTGCAGGTGGTGTTGTATTGGGTGTTACGGGTATATTTGAAAATACTGATAAAGATAATGAATTCGACAAAGATAAATTTATAAAAAACTACACCAAAACAATTTTGAAAAAATTAGAAACATACAAACTTTCTAAAGAACAAATGTTAAGAACAATTCACAGATACAATAAAGACAAACCAAAAAACGCAGTTGCAGATTTGATGAAAGAAAATATTTCTGACTCAAAAAAAAAATCTATTAATCATTTTATAGAATATGCAACTAAAAGATTAAAACTTAAAGAACAACCAAAAATAACTTTACTAACAGGTAGAGAATATTCTGAAGCAAAAACCAGTTTAGGAGGATATAATCCAATGTCAAAAGAAATATATGTAGCAATCGAAGGAAGATTGGGTGCAGATATTCTTAGAACTATTGCACATGAGATGGTGCATAGAAAACAAGATGAATTGGGTTTAGTAAAAGATGAAGTTAAAGATGGTGCAACAGGTTCTCCAATTGAAAACCAAGCACATGCAGTAGCCGGTATCTTAATGAGAAACTATGGTAAAATAAATAAACAAATTTATAACGAAAGTATCAATATAGATGTTGATAAAGGTGATACCGTATTGATGGGAAAATTCAAAAATAAAAAAGTTGTTGTAAAAGATATTGGAAAGGATGACTACGGAATGCCAACAATAAATGGTAAGAAAGCAGCAACATTTAGATTGGGTGACAAAGGACAAAACATATTTAAAAAAGATGAAATAGATGAAATGAAATCTACGGATGTCCATTTTATGAATATGATAAAACTATATAGAGATTCAACATTCAGAAAAAGAATCAACGCATACCTTTTTGGTAATCCTAATAAAACCAATCCAACCACAGTTGCAAAAGCACTTCGTAATATGGGATATGATGAAATAACTCAAATGGAAAAAGAGTTAAATATTAAACCAGATTTGAATGAATCATTGTTATTAGAAGGTGGAGCATATGGGCACATGTCACATCCATTTGATGATATGGATTTAACTTTTGGTGATTTAAAAGATATTATTTCAAAAGCACTTAATGGTGACTTAGGAGTAGTTAGAGAAAAAACTGACGGACAAGCATTAGCAATAAGTTGGAAAAATGGTAGATTGATTGCAGCTAGAAACAAAGGTAATTTAGCAAACGCAGGAGCAAACGCAATGGGAATAGAAGATGTTGCGTCAAAGTTTGGTGGTAGAGGTGGTTTAACCGACGCATACAATTTTGCAATGAAAGATTTATCTGCAGCAATAAGTGGATTATCCGATGCACAAAGAAAAAAGATATTCAACGAAGGTAAATGTTTTATGAATTTAGAAGTTATATGGCCTACATCAGTTAATGTTATTCCTTATGGTCAAGCTCTTTTAGTTTTTCATAATACAACTTGTTATGATGAAAAGGGTGTGGCAATTGGAGCAGATGGTGGAGCAGCGGGAACTTTAGCCGGAATGATTAAGCAAGTCAACGCAGATGTTCAATCTAAATATACAATACAAGGCCCTCCAATAACATCAATACCAAAATCGGACGATTTAAGTTCAAAGCAAGGTAAGTATTTATCAAAACTTAAAAAACTACAATCAGAATTTGGATTGAGTGATTCGGATAATGTTGCAGACTACCATCAAAGTTGGTGGGATTGGTGGATTACATCAAACGCACCTATTAAGGTTGACAAAATTACAAAAGAAGCATTAATTAGAAGATGGGCATTTGGTGATAAAGGATTTAGATTAAATACAATATTAAATTTAGAATTACAAAAATGGGCAACTACAAATGATAAAGTAAATGTTGCAAAACAACAAAAAGACAATATCAAACCATTTGAAGAAATATTTTTAGGTGTAGGTGCAGATGTTTTAGAATTTGTTGGTAGTGTATTAACCATTCACCCTGAAAAAGCAATTAGAGCAATGAAACAAAAATTTGTATCGGTTGCATCTCAAGTAAGAAGTGGTGGTGACCCATCTAAAATATCTAAATTAAAACAAGAATTATCAAGATTAAACTCATTGGGTGGAATAGATAAAATTGTAGCAAGTGAAGGAATTGTTTTCTTTTATGGTGGAAAAACATATAAGTTAACAGGTACATTTGCACCACTAAATCAGATACTTGGTATTTTTTACTCTTAATTTGATATATATTATAATAATAAACAGTTACAAAAAGGAAGATTAGTATGGCAAAAAGAAAAAGTTTTGATGAGAAAAACAAAAACATTCACAAATCTCGTAAACTAATTATAGATACGGTATTTGGAAGAGAAGATAATACTCAAAGAGTATTTGGTTATGATGGTGAAGTAAAAGAAAAAAGAGAAGTAGGAGATAGATGGACTGACAATGATGGTAAAGAGTGGGAACAAAAAGAAGGATTTGTTTCATCAGTTACTCAAATGGATGATGTTAGAGAATTTTTACAAAAAATGAACACATGCCACGGAGTAGATTGTAAAACCGATAAGTATAGTTATCCAGATAAAAAATTAATTCGTAAAACCGGATTATGCATACTTTGTTTAGCTAAACAAGAAAGAAAACTTCAAGAGGATGGCACATACGCATTTTATGAAGATTATAAAATAACTCTTAATAAATTGGGATTTGTTAGAGATACAAAAGCACAATATGAAGAAGCTTTGTTAGGTATTAAACAACAAATAGAACAAGTTACGGAAGATGGTAGAGTTGAAAAATGGACATGGGATATTGATATTGAAAAAGTAAAAACGGATTTGAAAAAAGACATCGATGGAGCATATGAGGCCATTGAATTATTAATAGAAAGAAAAAGATTATTAGAAGAAAAATTGGTTGAGTTAAATCATCCAGAATTGATTAAAAAATAAAATATGAAAAAATTATTAAATTTAAAAAACATTGCAATAGCATTATTAATTGTAATAGTAGTTTTCCAACAATGTGGTGGAAACAAAACAAAAACAGGCGAAATTGTAAAAGTAGATGGTAAAAAGTATGAACTTATTAAGCATGAAATTGATACATTCGAAATAGTTAAAACAAAAGTAGTAACTAAAAAGGGTGAAGATATTTATCATGAAACAATTAAGGAAGTAATTATCCCTACAATCGTAGATACACAAGCTTTATTACAAGACTACTTTGCAAAGAACATTTATAAAGATACATTACAATTACCAGATAGTTTAGGAACTGTATCTTTGATTGATACTATCACTCAAAACAAAATATTGGGTAGAACTTTCAATGCAAGTGTTAAACAAAGAGTTATTAAAGAAACTACAATTGTAAAAGAATTACCTAAAACGCAAGTATATTACGGATTTACAGGTGGGTTTAATAAAGTAGATGTGGTTTCAAGTATTGGTGCAGGTGCATTGATTAAAACTAAAAAAGATAAAATATATCAATTGGGTATAGGAGTTGTTAATAAAGTAGGAAGTGATGGAACCAATGGTATATTATCTCCTTTTATTAATGGTGGTGTATATTGGAAGATTAAATTTAAAAAATAATGGGAGTTCAAGGGCAACCTAAGAAAACATTAAAAGAAATAATAGCTGAAGAATATCGTAAATGTGCGTTAGACCCCATTTACTTTATGAAGAAGTATTGTATTATACAACACCCGGTGAGAGGAAAAATACCCTTTCACCTTTATCCTTTTCAGGAACAATGCTTAACCGATTTCAAAGATAATCGTTTTAATATTATTCTTAAATCACGCCAGTTGGGTCTATCGACCTTATCTGCAGGGTTTATTTTGTGGAAGATGTTATTCAACCAAGATTATAATGCATTGGTAATCGCAACCAAAGTGACTGTAGCGAAGAATCTGGTAGAGAAAGTAAGAGTTATGCACGACTTACTTCCCGTTTGGTTAAGAGATGGTGGTAGTAGTTCGGTAGAAGATAATAAACTTTCCCTTAAATTAAAAAATGGTTCACAAGTAAAAGCAATCGCAAGTTCTCCAGATGCAGGTCGTTCGGAAGCCTTATCACTATTAATTGTTGACGAAGCTGCATTTATTAGAGATATTGATGAAATTTGGTTATCAGCACAATCAACTCTATCAACAGGTGGTAATGCAATCGTATTATCTACTCCAAATGGTGTGGGTAACTGGTTCCATAAAATGTGGGTAGAAGGTGAAAGTGGTGCAAACGGATTTAATTGTATTAATTTGCATTGGACAGTACATCCAGAAAGAAATCAGGCATGGAGAGATGAACAAACCCGTATCTTAGGAGTAAAGGGTTCATCACAAGAATGTGATTGTGACTTTGTTGGTTCAGGGGATACGGTAATCGAACCGGCACTACTAACGTGGTATAAAGACACATATGTTATGGACCCGATTGAAAGAGCGGGGTTTGACGGCAATTATTGGAAATGGGAACATCCAAATTATAATAGAGCGTATATGGTGGTTGCCGATGTCGCTAGAGGTGATGGAGCCGATTATTCTACATTTCAAATTATTGATATTGAAGATAGTTCACAAGTTGCAGAATATAGAGGAAAAATTGAGACAAGAGATTTTGGATATTTTTTAGTAGCAGTTGCAACCGAATGGAATAATGCACTTTTAGTAGTGGAGAATTCAAATGTTGGTTGGGCAACTATTCAGGCAGTTATTGATAGAGGATATGGAAATTTATTCTATATGAGTAATGACTTAAAGTATATAGATGTTGAAAAACAAATGTCTAACAAATATTATAGAGATGAAAAGCAAATGGTTGCAGGATTTTCTACCACAACTAAAACTAGACCACTTATCATTTCAGCGTTAGATACCTATATGACAAGTAAAGATATATTAATTCGTTCACAAAGACTTATAGATGAATTATTTACATTTATTTGGAATAATGGTAGAGCTGAAGCTATGAAAGGATATAATGATGATTTGACAATGGCAATGGCAATCGGACTATGGGTTCGTAATACTGCACTTCGTTTAAAGCAAGAAGGTATTGATTTAACAAAGAATATGTTGAACTCAACTCAAATAAATAAATACGAAGGATTGATAACAACAAACCACCTTAAACAAAATCCGTATGAAATGGATTTGGGTAAAGGCCAGATTGAAAACTTAACTTGGTTACTTAAGTAATTTTTTTATATTTATATAGTGAAACTATTCTAAATGAACGAAGACTTAAATAAGTGGTTTAAAGAAAAATGGGTAAACATCGGAAAAAAAGTCGATGGTAAACACCCACCATGTGGAACTTCGGGAGAAAAAAGAGGTTATGCAAAATGTGTTCCTGCAGCAAAAGCAGCCGGAATGAGTAAAAAAGAAAAGGAAAGTGCAACTCAAAGAAAAAGAGCAGCACAAAATGATGCAGGTAGAGGTGGTAAAGATAGTAGTGGACAGGGTAAAAAACCAATAAATGTTTCTACTAAACCAAAAAATGAAGATTGGAGTAAAAAATATAAAAGTAGTATAGATTGTAATAATCCAAAAGGTTTCTCTCAAAAAGCACATTGTCAAGGAAAGAAAAAAAATGAAAATATGAATATAGAAGAAAGACTAAATTTATTTTTAGAAAAGAATTGTCCAACTGACCCAGGTAAGTGGTCTGCATCTAAATCAGCAGCAAAATCTAAATTTGATGTATATCCATCTGCATACGCAAACGGATGGGCTGCAAAAAATTATAAAGCTAAAGGTGGTGGATGGAAAACATGTAGTGAAAATGTAGTAAGTGAAGCAACGGGTAGAGAAGCAAAAGAAATTGCTAAATTGACGGGTACACGTGATAGTATAGTGCAAAAATTCATAGATGATTTTAATTTGAATGCTAAAAACCTTTTTAACTTTATAGCTAAAGGAAAAGAAAAAGTTAGAAAAGATTTCGCAACCGCAATGTCAGGAAGACCTGGTAATAAATATCAAGGTGATTTTGTAGGTATGTTTGGTGAAAGTATATTAAACGAAGCTTGTTGGGATGGATATAAACAAGTTGGTGGTAAAATGAAAAATGGTAAAATGGTTCCAAATTGTGTTCCTATAAGTGAAGATATTGATAGTGATGATGATGTGAATTATGGTTTAGTTGAACCTGAAGAATACGATGTAGAAGATGAGGATATGGTAGATTTTATTTCTTTTATGAGAAGTTATAGTAAACAATTATCAGAAGCCAATTGTGGTTGTGTTTATGAAGCAGAGTATCAAGGTAGAGATGTTAAGTTGGGTAAACCAATGCAAGGTGATGTTAAGAAATTTAAAGTATATGTAAAGAATCCTGCAGGAAATATTGTTAAAGTAAACTTTGGCCAAAAAGGAATGAAAATTAGAAAATCAAACCCTGCTGCCAGAAAATCATTTAGAGCAAGAATGAATTGTGATAGTCCAGGCCCAAGACATAAAGCAAACTATTGGTCTTGTAGAAAATGGTAAATTTGGAAATGTAAAAAATTTTCCATATATTTAGAAAAATAGAATTATATTAAAATGGCAGACAAAACAATATTCGGTAGGTTACAAAAATTATTTTCAACAAGTACAATTGTTCGTAAAACACAAGACGGAGTTAAAGTCGTAGATACCGATGAGTATCAAAATATGACTACTAACCTCGTTGACAGGTTTATGAAAATGCGTGTTACCAATTATGGTACAGGACAAATGGAATCTTCGATGGCATATCAGCAAGTTAGAATTGACTTGTTTAGAGATTACGATTCAATGGACATGGACCCGATTCTACATTCCGCATTAAATACATACGCAGATGAAACTTCGGCTAGAAATGAAATGGGTAATGTATTAAAAATTCATCACGAAGATGATAACATCAAACAAATTTTAGAAAACTTATTTTACGATATTCTTAATGTAGAATTCAACTTATGGCCTTGGACAAGAAACTTGGTTAAATATGGTGATTTTTATTTACAATTAGAAATGGCGGAAAATATTGGTATTGTTAATGTACTTCCAATGTCTACCTATGAAATGAGTAGAATTGAAGGATTTGACCAAGAAAATCCACAAAGAGTTAAATTTGTATACGCACCATATCAAAACCCTTACAATGCAGTAGGACAAACGGCAAAGAAAGAATATGAGAACTATGAAATTGCTCACTTCCGTTTAAATAACGATTCTAACTTTTTACCTTATGGTAAATCTATGTTAGAAGGTGGTAGAAGAGTTTGGAAACAATTAATGTTGATGGAAGATGCAATGTTAATTCATAGAGTAATGAGAGCTCCTGAAAAGAGAATCTTTAAAGTAGATGTTGGTAATATTCCACCAAATGAAGTAGATAACTACATGCAAAAAATTATAAATGGTTCTAAAAAAGTTCCATTTATAGATGAAAGAACAGGTGAGTACAATTTGAAATACAATATGCAAAATTTAATTGAAGATTATTATATGCCAGTACGTGGTAGTGATAATGGTACTTCAATTGATACTTTGAAAGGATTAGAATATAATATGACCGATGACCTTAACTACTTAAAAGGTAAGTTGATGGCAGCATTGCAAATTCCAAAAGCATATTTAGGATACGAAGAAGATACTAATGGTAAAGCAACTCTTGCAGCAATAGATGTTAGATTTGCAAAAACAATTGAAAGAATACAAAGAGTCATCATCTCCGAATTTACAAAAATTGCAATAGTACATTTATATTCACAAGGTATTGATGACGATAGATTGACCAATTTTACATTAGAATTGACTATTCCATCAAAGATATATGAACAAGAAAAAATTGAATTGTATACTTCAAAGGTGGCATTGATTACACAAATGCAACAAACCAAAATGTTCTCTAAAGAGTGGATGTATCAGGCTATTATGGGATTAGCTAAAGATGAGCAAGATGATTTGACATTACAAGTATTAGATGATACAAAACAACAATTCCGTTTAACATCAATAGAAACACAAGGTGTTGACCCTGCAAAGGAAACTGGTACCAATGGCCCTACGAATATAGAAGAAGAATTGGATAGGTTAAAAACAGAATTAGAAGAAGATAATGTAGGTAGACCAAAAGACCCTGTTAGATATGGACACGATGACCATCCAGACGGCAGAGACCCATTGGGAATAAAAACTCTTAAATCAAAAGAAGGCTCCGTTAAAAAATACGTTCCAAAAAATTCATATTTAGAGATATTTAAAGATATGAATGGGAATAAAAAAAAGATTTTAACAGAGAATTTAGATAAAGAGTAGTATTCTCATAGAAAAATATATTTATATCTGACAAATTATACAAATTGATGAAAAAAATAAAACATTCAAAGTTTAAAAATACTGGATTTATATTTGAATTACTAGTAAGACAAATTACTTCGGAAATTATGTCTGCTAATAAATCAATAGCTGAAAAAATTTTAAAAGAACATTTTAATTCAAAAAAAGAATTATCAAAAGAATTGAAATTATATCAATATCTTATTAATGAAAAATATAATTCAGAAAGTAAAGCTGAACAATTCATCAATACAATATTAGAAGCTCGTAAAAGATTAGATGAAACTAAACTGACAAGAGAAAAATATAATCTTGTAAAAGAAATTAAACAAACATATAACTTGGATGAATTCATTAAATCTCCAATTTCTAATTATAAAACATTAGCAAGTATTTATAAAATATTTGAAACAGTTACAAATGACGAACAATATGACCCAACGGATGTAGTTTCATCTCGTTTCACTATTGCAGAAAATATTATCAATTCTTCTATCCAAAATAAAGATATAAAACTTAAAGATGCAGTTTTAGAAGAATATAGAAAACAAGATGATGATTTAAGAGCAGTTTCTTATAAATTATTAGTTGAATCATTTAATAACAAATATAGTAATCTTACAAATGACCAAAAAGGTTTATTAAGAGAATATATTAATAATATCAATAATACTGGTAAATTAAATGAATATGTTTCAAATGAGGTAACTAAATTAGTGGAAGGATTAAAGGAAGTGGGTTCTAAAATTTCTGACAAAGTTACAAAAATAAAATTAGCAGAAACAATTGCAAATATTAGAAAAATTAAATCTGTTAAAAAGATTAAAGAACAACATTTATCGGCAATGATGATGACATATGAATTATTAAGTGAATTAAAACAATCGTTAAAAAAATAAAAAATGACAAATTATAGAATTTCAAAAATAGATTACTTTACATCATCATCAGTTTGGACTAAAATAGGAAACCAATCAACATCATCATTGTATACAAAAGTGTGGGGTGTAATGATTCCATCTGGTTCGGTAGTACAAGGAAATATATCATTAGAAGGTGGTGGAGACATTTATTTAAACCAATTGGTACCTGGACAAATTTATCCATGTTATCCAACGGCAATTAGAGTATCTGCAGGAACCGGTTCAATATTATCATAAAATAAAACAAATGCCATCAGTATCAAAAGCACAACAAAGATTTATGGGTATGGTTCATGCCACTCAAAAGGGTGATATGGATTCTCCATCTCCAGAAGTTAGTAAAGCAGCAAATTCAATGTCTGATAAAGATACTAAAGATTTTGCATCAACCAAACATAAAGGATTACCTGATAAAAAAACAGAGCAACTTAATAAAATAAGAGAAATTGTTCGTAAGATGGTAAGAGAAAGAATGATTGATGAGATGAATACGACTGGTAATGTGGAAGGGTATAATACTCCATTTGCATTTAGTGGTAAAGATGGTGAAAAGAAAAAAGCTAAAAGACAAGCAGACCTAACAGGATATACTCCAGTTAACGAAAATAGATGGTTGGCATTAAAACAAGATGAATCAACTGCACAAGCTAAAATTGGTAGAGGTATATCTAATATCAATAAACAATTAAAAGAAATGGAAAGATTTCTTAATTGGTATGGTAAGATTAAGAACGAAAGTGGTGTGGATAATAAATCTTATTGGAAAAGGACAAATAGTCATATTTATAGTATACAAGAGAGATTATTAAAATTAGACCAAAAAATTAGACAAATATCAGAATAATGAAACATACAGAACTAAAAGAACTTATCCGTCAGGTAGTTAAAGAAGAAAGTGATTATCAACAATTATTCAAACATATGTTGGATAAAACGGGTAAATCTATTCCTGATATGTCAGATGCAGAAAAGGTTAAATTCTTTACTGCAGTTGATAAAGCAAATAAAGCAAAATCGGAAGGTAGATTGACTGGATACAATGAAGCCGAATTAACTGCCGGCCAAAAGAAAATTGACACCGATGGTGATGGTGAGATTGAAGGTTCGGATTTAGCAGCACTAAGAGCTAAAAACGAAGTGGTGAAAAAAAAAAAGTAAATGAGAATATTGCAATAGGAATATTATCAACGTTAGCAACTGCTATATTAGGTAGAATTATATTGTATTTTATTTATGAATTGGTAAAAAAAGGAATGAATTATTTTTCAGGAAAATCAGTTCATAAAAAAGAAATTGGAAAAATATTAGATTCAATATCAAATAATAAAAAAGTGGTATCTGATATTTCAAAATTTATTGACCCAAAAAGTGGAATTGATAGTGGAACGGCTGATAAGATTTTAAATTTACCTTATATAAGAACTCAAATTATAAAAACGAGTGATAGTACAAATGGTGAATTAACTGAAACTGAAATTGAAAATCAATTAAAGACAATATTAATAAAATCTTGGAATGATGCATCAATATCAGATAAAATAGTTGAAAAAGTAAAAAAAGATTTGAAATAAAATGAATAAAGGATTATTGATAGAAACGCATTTGTTTGAAGCAAAACTTCAACAAGAAGAAAATGGAACTTACTTAGTTAAGGGGATTCTTCAAAGGGCAGGTGCTCCAAATCAAAATAATAGAAGATATCCTAAAGAAATTTTAGAAAGAGAGTGTCAAAAATACCAACAACTTATTAAAGAAAGAAGAGCTTTGGGTGAATTAGACCATCCTGAATCTCCTGTTATTAATTTAAAGAATGTATCACATAACATTAGAGAAATCTATTGGGAAGGTGATGATGTATGTGGAGTAGTAGAAATACTTTCAACACCATCAGGTAACATCTTAAAAGAATTATTAAAGAACAACATTCGTTTAGGTATTTCATCTAGAGGATTGGGTTCAGTAAAAGAATTAAGAGATGGTACTGTAATGGTAGCAGAAGATTTTGAATTGGTAGGTTGGGATTTTGTATCTAACCCATCAACACATGGAGCATTTATGGCACCTATGAATGAATCAAAACATTGGAAGCAAGTAGCTGATGAGTGTGGTAAGTGGTGTAAGTCACAAGATTTAATGAGAGAAATTATAATTGAACTTAATTAATATGGCAAAGTTAGTAAACTTAATACCTGGTAGAGAAGTAAATTCTAAACCAACAATAAAAGAAGAATTGGATGATATGGATGTAAATCTACCATCACAATTAGATAGATATTTGGATAAAACTATTGGTATAATTAAAAGATATAATTTATCTAGAGCAAAAGAACAATTTGTAATTGCAAAATTAATTGACGCATTGGGTATGAATCCGTCACAATTGGCATCAGCAGTAGCTAGATTAAAAAGATTCAAAATAGTTCGTAAATAAAATAATATGATAAAGTTAAAAAATATATTAAGAGAGACCGAAGAATTTCAACAACTTCCAACTGAATTGAAAAAGCATTTCTTAGAAATCATTTCAACATACAATCAACATAGAGAAGGAATGAGTAGAAAATCTGATATTATGCAAATCGCAGAAACATTGGGTGGAATTGCAGACGCAGCACAAGAATATACTTTGAGAGAAGGTGGTGATTGGTTTGATAGAGTTACCATTAAAAGAAATATGAGTGAGTTGAAGAAATTGCAATCAGGATTTGAAAAAGAAGCAGTAGAAGCAAAAGCACAACAAGAAAGATTAGAAGCACTTTACGAAGATATGGGACATGTATTGGGTAGATACTTTGAAATAGCAGACTTATCCGAAGATGTTATGAAACAAAGATTAGGATTAAACGAATGCAAAACTTGCAAATAAATGCAAAAATTATCTGATTTAGTTAATGAAAAATATAAAACTGACAAAACAATTGTTGGTAAAGAAAATTCATTACCTAAAACTAAATTGGAAGAAAACTTATTAACTGCAATTCTTAAACCAATAGGAATATATTTTATATTTACATGGTTGGGAAATCTTGCATATAATTTTCAATCTTATTTAGATGGTAGAGACTATAATTTATCAAAAGCATTAAGACGTATAGTAGAATCAGGAATTAACGATAATAATTTAGCTACAAAATTAGATAGTGCATATTTTAGTGGTGCAAATTTAAATACATTGGTTAACATTTATATGGATAGTAATATTATTAAAAGAAATATAGATAAAGAATTGAAAAAAAATAAAGATAAAACCTTTGATGAAACTCAATTACAAAATGAATTAAGAAACGCAATTTCAAAAGGATTTCAAGACCAAGATTTACAAAACAAATCAATTGCGGATATAGAAAAAAAATTAAAATAAATGGAGCAATTAGCATCATTATTATTACATAGTAGAACACAAACACATTCATTCCATTTAGGAGTTAAAGGTGTTGGTTCATTTTCTGCACATTCTGCATTACAATTATACTATCTTAATATTGTAGGTTTAGTAGATGGATTGATTGAAGCATATCAAGGACAATACGGATTAATTAAATTACAACCGGTAAGTGGTTTAGATACAAATAATGATATTAAAAATGTAATTGCATATTTTGACAAACTAATTGCAGCAGTTGCAAAATTAAGAAAAGACGAAAAATTACAAATGAGTTGGTTACAAAACGATATAGATACGATTGTAACTTTATTATACTCAACAAAATACAAGTTGACAAATTTACAATAGAAGAATGTTAGTAGTAAGTGTTAAGGGTGGAAATATAGAGTGGGCAATAAAAGATTACAAAAAGAGAATTCAGTCCATAAAACAAATAGAAGAACTTAGAGAAAGGAAGAATTTTATTAAACCTTCCAAAAGAAAGAGGTTAAAAAGAGAAGAAACTATAAGAAAAAATAAACTATTTTAGTATATTTCTTTAGTTTTCTAAAAATTTTACATACTTATTATCAAATATCTTATTTTTTATTATAAGATTACAAGACATCGTTGATTAATGAATACCCTTCTCTATAAGGTGTGACCGAACAATCAACATAATTACATTGGAGTTCCCTACAAGAATAACTTCACAACAAAATTTAAGGAAAAAAGATGGCAAATTCAAAATTATTGAAAGAAGCAATCGCTGATGCCAAAGCTGTAAAAGAAACTGCTTTAGCAAACGCTAAAATCGCTCTTGAAGAAGCCTTTACTCCAAGACTACAATCTATCTTATCTCAAAAGATGAGAGCAGAAGCTGAAGTTGAAGATAAAGAAGCTGAAAAAGTAGACGAAGAATTGAGTTCAACGGGTATCGGGTCTAAAGTAGACGCTGGATATGCTGAGACTCCAGGTGCAAACCCAACTTTAGATGCAATGACTGATTTATCAGTTGGTGTAAAAAAAGATAGTGGTAAACCTGAACAAGCTGGTACTGACTATAAGAAAGTAGCAGACATTTCTGAAGAAGAAAACCCATTCCCTGACCAAGAAAGTGACAAAGATGCAGAAATTGCAGAATTGAAAGCTAGATTGGCAGAATTAGAAGGTGAAGATTCTGAAGAAGAAAAAAATCCATTTGCACAAGGTGCAGAAGGTGAAGATGAAATGGGCATGGATGACATGGGCATGGATTCTGAAATGGGTGACGATTCAATGGACATGGGTTCTGATGACGAAGAGTCAGAAGATGATATGGACTTAGAAGCAATCATCAGAGAATTGGAAGCTCAATTAGAAGGTGAAGATTCTGAAGAAGAAGAACCAATGTATGAAGCTGAAGAGGAAGATGAAAAAGAAGCTGCAAATGAAGCTGAAGAAACTGAAAAAGAAAAAGAAGCAACAAATGAAGCTGAAGATGACAAAAAAGACGATGTAATCGACTTAGAAGAAATCTTAAGAGAAATGGAGAAGGATATGACAGACGACAAAGAAAAAGTTGACGAAGCTGAAGAAGCAGAAGAAAAGGAAAAAGAACTTAACGAAGCTTACAAAGTAATCAAATCTTTACAAAGAACTATTAACGAAGTGAACTTATTGAACGCTAAGTTATTATTCGCAAACAAATTATTCAGAGCACACAACATGACTAACGAACAAAAAGTTAAAGTGATTGAAACTTTGGATAGAACAAATTCAGTTAGAGAAGTGAAATTGGTTTACTCTACATTAGCAGAGAATTTCAAATACTCATCATCTAACAAATCTACTAAAAAATCAATTTCTGAAGGGATTGCTAGTAAAGTAACAAAATCTACTAAACCGGCAGTATCTAAGCAAGTAATTGCAGAAAATACTCAAATCTCTGATAGATTTCAAAAGTTAGCAGGTATTATTAAATAAAAATATTAAAAAACAAAACAATGGACATTAAAAAATTAATGACAGGCGCTAACCCTCAAAGCGTAATGCTTGAACAAACAAGAGGTTTGAAAAGCAAATGGGAAAAAACAGGCTTACTTGAAGGAGTAGGTTCTGAAACAACTAAACATGGTATGGCAGTAATGTTAGAAAACCAAGCTAAACAATTATTAGATGAGGCTACAAGAACAGGTACATCTTCAGGTTCTGAAGAGTGGGCAGGTGTTGCGTTACCTTTAGTAAGAAGAATCTTCGGTTCTATCGCAGCTAAAGAATTCGTTTCAGTTCAACCAATGAACTTACCTTCAGGTCTTATTTTCTACATGGATTTCAAATATGGTACTCAAAACGATGCAAATAGACCAGCTTCTGGTTCTTCTATGTTTGGTAATGGTGGTACTTTTGGTAAAGATAATTTATCACCAACCGGTAACAAATTGGGTTCTACTCAAGCAACTGAAGGTGGTTTATATGGTGCAGGAAGATTCGGATATACAATCAATGACGTAACCGCTGCAGCAACCGCAGTTGTATCTTCTGGTTCTGCATCTGATTTTTTAGGTAATGAAACATTATCTGCATCTTTTGCAGCATATCCAAATAACTGGAGAAAAGTAACTGTTGGTTTACCTTCTAACGCTGATTACAATGGTGTAAGAGCATTTAAAATTTCAGGTTCTACGGCAGTATCTCACTACCCAGAATTAACTACATTGAACAATGGTTCGGCTTCTTTCTATGTTTCTTCTTCTGCAGCTTTAATCGTTGCAACTGATTTAACTGCTCAAACTTTAGTTTACTCTAAACAACCTGATGATATTTCAAGAGGTGACTTTGAAGATAGAGGAACTGATTTAGCAATTCCAGAAATCGAATTAGAATTGAAATCTGAACCAATTGTTGCTAAGACAAGAAAATTAAAAGCAATTTGGACACCGGAATTAGCTCAAGATTTAAACGCTTACCATAGTGTAGACGCTGAAGCTGAGTTAACTCAAATGTTGTCTGAATACATCTCTTTAGAAATCGACTTAGAAATCTTAGAAATGTTACAACAAAACGCTTTCACTACTGACTATTGGTCAGCTAGAGTTGGATACGATTACGATTCTGCTACTGGTAGATTCGCAGTTGATTCTAACGCAGCAGCTGCTTCTGCTTACACAAAGAGCACTTGGTACCAAACTTTAGGTATTAAGTTACAAAAAGTTTCTAACAAGATTCATCAATTGACTATGAGAGGTGGTGCAAACTTTATCGTTGTATCTCCAAACGTAGCAACAATTTTAGAATCAATGAATGGTTTCTCTGCTAACCCATCAAAAGATGCGTTAACTTTCTCTGCAGGTGTAACTAACATCGGTTCTATCTCTAACAGATATGACGTTTACAAAAACCCATACATGACTGAGAATGTAATCTTATTAGGTTTCAAAGGTTCTAACTTCTTCGAAACAGGAGCAGTTTACGCACCTTATGTACCATTGATTATGACTCCATTGGTTTATGACCCAACTAACTTCACTCCAAGAAGAGGTGTTATGACTAGATACGCTAAGAAAATCGTAAGACCTGAGTTTTATGGTAAAGTTATCGTTGAAGGTTTGAACACTTTATAATCTTTGAGTAGATTAGATAAGTAATAGACTTACAATAAAGAAAAGGGGAGAGTAAAAATACTTTCCCCTTTTTTTATTTATATAATTCATATTTATAGTAGTAAAACTATAAATTTTTAATAATGTCTGTAAACACATATTGGTCGGGTTCAACCTACAATGCATTTTTATCAGCATCGGCATCATACGACGCAACACCATTTGGAATATACGATAACGATACTGATTTTAAAACCGATGCACCAAAAACAGCAACTTGGGTAGCTAGAAGATTGGGATATCCTATTGTTAATATTGAATTGGATAATCAACAAATTTGGGCATGTTTTGAAGAATCAACTTCCGAATATTCTGCACAAGTAAATCAATTTAATCTTAGAAACAACTTAGACATTTTAAGAGGTCAAAAAAAAGAATCAATTGGTGGTAAAAGTAATTATTCACAAACATTAGTAGATGGTTCATATTTACCAAGTGTAATTCGTATGTCTCAACAATACGGAACACAAGCAGGTGTCGGTGGTAGCACTGCAATAAAAAAAGCATATGTTAACTTAACTGCATCGGTTCAAGTATATGATTTAATGACTCAAGCAATAGATAATAACACATCATCATCGTTTGCAACACTATATACAAGTGGTTCTACAATAGATGTAACAAAAGTGTTTTATGAAGCAACACCGGCTATTACAAGATTCTTTGACCCATATTCCGTAGGTGCACAAGGTACTTTAAATTTAATGTCAGAATTAGGTTTTGGTAATTTTTCACCCGCAGCACAATTCTTAATGATGCCTTTATACGAAGATATATTAAGAATGCAACAAATTGAATTTAATGACCAAATTCGTAAATCAACATTTTCATTTAATATAGTAGATAATAAATTAGAAATATTTCCTATTCCAAAAGGAACGGGTATAACTAGAATATACTTTGAGTATATGAGTAGAGATGAATTTGAACAAGATTCTCAAACTATTCAAGCCAATTCACTTTCTGACTATTCCGACATTCCATATAATTTTATTCAGTATTCAAATATAAATGAGGTTGGTAAACAATGGATTAGAAAATATACTCTTGCATTAACAAAAGAATTATTAGGAGCAATTAGAGAAAAATATAGTTCGGTTCCAATTCCAGATGGTGATGTGAATTTAGATGGTGCAGCTTTAAGGTCAGAAGCACAAGTTGAAAAGGATGCATTGATAACACAATTGAGAGAAAATTTGGAAGAGATGAGTAGAAAGAATGTGATGGAAAATAAAGCACAGGAATCTGACCATCATCAAGATATGTTGAGAAAAGTTCCTTTAAAAATATATGTAGGATAATATGCCAAAATTCTTAGTAGGTAGAGATATCGAATTTTTTAGAAATGTAGCTAGAGAACTGGTTGATACAGTTATCGAGAATACTTGTGTATTGTTTAAAATAAACTTAAATGAAACAAAAGTAAATATCTATGGTGAATCTATGAATAAAACATGGCATCCTGGAATTGAATTATATACATTGATTGACAAAGAACCTGAATCTATTAGATATGAAGGTTTTGGGCCCGAAACCGACCAAAATATAACTTTCAAATTTGATAGATTGTTATGTGAAGAAAGAAATGCATATCCTGAAATTGGTGATATTATATTTTTTAATGAAGGATATTTTGAAATTGATAATACAAATGAAATACAATTAATAGGTGGTTTACCTAATGATGGTAGAAATTGGAGTATAACGTGTTCAACATTTATGGTATCTAAATCCAATCTTAATATAGAAGAAAGAATAAAATAATTATGTCAGTAAATCCACTAAAACCGAATTTAAATAGAGGAAATCAAATTAAATCCACCAAAAGTGATTTAAAACAAAGTATTAGTCTTTTTGATATAGATTATGCTATGATGTCTTATTTAGAAGATACGGCTTTACCTACATTGGAAGATGGAAATGGTAAATCTATAAAAATTCCGGTAATATATGGTAATTCAGAAAGATGGAATGGTTCTCGTAGACAAGGTGTTTATAGAGATACACATGGTAAAATACAATTACCTCTGATGATGATTAGGAGAACATCTATTGCAAAAGATGAAACGATGCCAATGTTAAATAGACATGTATCTTATTCAGGTGTTACAAAATATTCAAAAGATAATAGATACGATAGATTTACTGCATTGGGTGGTAGTGTTAAACCAAAATATGAAGTATATAAAATAACTATGCCGGAATATGTTGAAGTTAGTTATGATTGTATGTGTTGGACATCTTTTACCGAACAATTAAATTCAGTAATAGAACAATTACAATATACAGGAACTTATTGGGGAGATAAAGAAAAGTTTAAATTTAGAACAACTGTTGGTGAATTTAATGTTGTAAATGAAGTAGGTGAAGGAACCGAAAGAATCAATAGAATTGAATTTAGTTTATCAGTTAAAGCTTATTTACTTCCAGAAAAATTTGACGGAGAAGATACTACAAAAAGAAGTTTTTCTACAAAAAGAGTAGTAGTATCAACTGAAACCGATATAACTGGAAATGGTAGATTAGAAGGTATGTTAACTACACCATCACCATATTATGACAACAAAGATTTAATTGACTTTTTATCTTTAAATAATAGTATGACTGGTTCAATAGCAACACCAAACTCCGCATCCTTTAATAATGTAAAATTAATACAAGCACCTCCACAATTGGCATCGGTAGTTACAGCCGGATTAACTTATAATGGAAATCAATATGATGTTAAAACATATATAAATGGTGTTAGATATTATTGGAATGACCACATCACCGGGTCTGTAAATAGTACATCATTATCATTACAATTCTTAACAGGTTCTTTAGGATTTAGTGTAACCAATACCGATGAAGTTACTATTATAGGTAAATTTATTGATATTCTTCCATAATGAAAAGAAGCCTTTTAGATATAACTCAAAAAATCAGTAGAAAACCTGGTAAAGCCGTTTTAACTCCAAAAGATTTAACAAATTCTACTTATTGGATTTATGAAGCTACTGGTTGGAGATTTGTAGATATATTAAGAGAAATTGAATATAGAACTACACAAGATAGATTACAAGTTTATATTAACACACAGGCAATAAGTGGAACGGATTATATAATTGAAGAAGGTGGAAGTGGTTTATTAATTAAATTTATAAAAACAAATTTTGAATTTAATTTGGATAATAATGATTATATTGAAATAAAAGGAGATATAGAACAATATGCTTAATAGATTTAATTCAAATAGTAGAAAACTTAATAAAGTTGTTCCAAAGGTTAATATTAATAATCTTACTAATAATGATTTGACCGGAAGTTTACAAAATATTGAAATTCCAACTAATACCAAATTTCAATCCAAAACCCGTTCAAATCCAAATCCAATTAAATTAGTAAATAACAAAACAACTATATCAGATTTTCATCAAGAAATATTAGAACATAGTGCAAGATATGTCCAAAGAAATGTCGATGTGTTTGACAATAATACAAATACATTAACAATACACAATGTTAGTTTGGATTACGGAACCGAAGGAGCATCACCTAATAATTTTGAAGTATTGGTATTTGGTTTACATATTCCAGGAAATTATAAAATTGAAGAAGTTGGAAATAATGTAGTAATAACTTTAAATGAAGAATATATAGATTACGATAATGTGACTATAAATGATATTTATGTTATGGGCAAGTTAAAAGAATAAAAGATATTTATAGGATATGGCAAACTTAATAAGATTAAAACAAATAGAGAGTGGTTCTGCACTACAAACATCGGCAGAAGTAGGTGCATCGTTAACTTCATCTATAAATAGTATTGTCGCAGCAGCATTAACTGGGTCAGTATTAACCGCATCTATTAATATAGCAGTATCACAATCTATAAATACATCTTTATCATCATCCATAACTGATATTGTAAGTTCATCTTTAAGTGGTGCATTATCTTTAATTGCAACGGATGTAGAAGTTTCGGCAGTAAGTGCATCAATTGTAGCTACAAATTTAACAATAAGTTCTTCAATAAGTTCGTCAAACTATAATTTAAGTTCATCAGTAAGTACAAGTTTAAGTTTAATAAGTTCTTCAATTGCAAGTGTGACTGGAGATTTTAGTTCTTCGGTAGCTAGAACATTTGCAACTCAAAGTTCAAATTTGACATCATTAAGTTCTTCAATTTCTCAATCTATTATCAGTACTGTAAGTTCATCATTGAGTAGTTCTCTGTCAGTAATCGCAACGGATATAGAAGTTTCAATAATAAGTTCTTCATTGTCGGCATCACAAACATTGATATCATCTTCAATAAGTTCTTCAATTGCAACAACATTAAGTGGTAGTGTTGCATCTATTAATAATTTAAGTGCATCAATTGTAGCTACAAATTTAACAATAAGTTCTTCAACAAATAGTAGATTGAATAATTTAGAGATAACTTCTGCAAGTATTAATGATAAATTTAACACATTAGAAGGATTTACATCGTCATTGGATAATGGATTTGCGACTGACTTAGAATTACAACAAACCTCATCAATGATAATTGACCAGGGTGAATGGTAACATTATAAAATAAAAAATATAAAATATAAAAATTATTTACAATAAATTCTATATTTATATGGGAATAACCACAAATTTAAGTAGAATAACCAAAAATATACATGGCACAAATCATTAAACACAAAAGGGGTAGTTTACAATCCCTAGCAGCAGTAACATCATCCCTTCAAAAAGGTGAATTGATTATAGCATCAGGTTCATCTCTCTTATCATCATCACAAAATGGTTCATCAATTGTATTTGCGGTTGTAGAGAGTGGCTCTGTTCAGGCAGTTAATAGAATTATGAGAGGAACTGGTTCAGTTGCTCCTATATTCTCATCATCTATATACAACGGAATGGTAGATGGTGTTCCTTATTATGCGAGTGGTAGTCAAACATTATTCCTTTTAGGTAGTGATAGAAATACCGCAATTGACCTAACAGGTAATATTGGAGTCTTTTCAGGTTCAGTAGCTGCATCGGTTACAAGTTTAAGTGCAAGTATTGCAGCTAATACGGGTATATTTACTCCAACTAGTTCTGCAGCAACAGTAACTGGTTCAGTATATAGAACTCAAAATACTTTAGAAATTACAGGTAGTGTAAGAGTAAGTGGAACAATTGACCCAGATAACGTAACGGTTGGTATTCCATCTTCAAATGCTTGGCAAAGTGGATTGAGTGGTTCTTATTTTAATAACTTTACTTCTGAAACAAATGTATCTGAAATATTAAGATTTGTAGCAGGTTTATTATCATCGTCAGCACCGGATGCATCCCCAAATACTAAAACATATAGTACAGTAACAGATGCAGCAACAAATACAACAACTGGAACTGCATTAACAGGATATATTCCTCAAAGTTCTACAAATACAACAATTACTTATTTAAATAGTAAAGGATTTGCAACTGCAGGTTCTACAATATTTACTGGAATTACTCCAATTTATACACAAGATACTTATCAAGTTAGTTATACATCAACTGCAGCAGGAACTACGGTAGTAAGTTCATCTGCAGATGCACAATTATTTGGATTAGGTTTATTGAGTAATGGTACACCTACAAATTTTAAAGTTAGTGGGTCTGTTACACATAGATTTAAAGATAATAGTACAAAAACTGATACTTTAATATCATCATCTCAAAATTTAGCAACTCAAACAGGAGCAGGTACTACAAATGGTGTGACTTTAGCAAAAATAAATACGGCTAACTCAGCAGTTATCCCTGCAGCATATCAGGATGGTAAGTTTGCATCGGTATTACCTCAAAAAATATATGTAACTGGTTCAACATCGACTATTAATATATCTGGATATTATGATGTAACCGCATCAATTTCAATTGCAAGTGGTTCATCTGCATTTACAACACCAATAGTAGTTACGGAAGGTATATTCTACGCACCATTAACTCAAATAGCAACAAACATACCTGTTCAAACATCAGCAACAGGTAGTACAACATTGAGTTATTTAACCGCAGTTTCTCGTTCATTATCAGGAGCACCTTATTTAAGTGGTTCAACATATTCAATATCATCTTCAATAACAAACCTATTTAATCCATTATTCTATAACGGAACAGTTGGTTCGATTGCATTGAGTGGTACAGGTATAACCGCAACATCGGGTGTAAATTCGGTTGTAACATCAGGAGGAACAATATCAACTGCAAATGGTGTTTTTGATACAACAAACACAACAGTTAGAGCTACTTCTACAATTCCATTTGAAACAGATGTAGTTAGATTAAACGGATTATATACATTTGGTTCTGCAAACATAACAAATATAGGTCAATCATCAAACACTCCATTAACTTGGACTGCAACAATGAATGGTGTAAACTATAACAATGGTTCATCTGTATCAAAAGTAAATACATTTGATTATCATACCGCAGGTACATTTGGTCAACCAGTATCTTCGGGTTCATTAGCATATTATACAAGAACGCAAGGAGCGGATACTTCTACGGCATTAATTGAATCATTTACTGGTGAAAACTATCGTATTCAATTAGCAGATAATGTGTTAGCATTTGGTGGAACCGCATGGACAACTACATTTGGATTATATACATTAAGTGGAAACGACTTACAAGTTAAACCAGGGTATTTAGTAAAACCAGGTGGAACTTACGGATATTGGTTAGGTGACCCCGATACTTCTAAAACTTTCAAATACTATGTTCGTAAATTCACAACATCAGGAACTAAAACTTCTATGACTTTGAATTTAGGACAAGCATTAGTAAACTGGGGTACAACAACAAACAACGCAATAGGTGCATTGATTTTATTTGAATCATCTGGTACAAACGTATACGGAGCAGGTAATGCAAGATTGTTTGACCCATCGGATTTATTGACAAACTTTGTTGCAAGTAAAACGGCAAATTCAGACGGACAAAATCCATTTGGTTCTGCATTCCAATTATATGGTAATACAGGTGGTTCATTATCGTCAACAACTTATACAATTCCTTTAAGAAATGGTGATGGTATGGCATTAAACGCAACTTATACAAACATATATGTAATCGTAAGATACAAAGGAGACCCAACACCAGTTACATCAATTACAACAACATTTAGTTAATAATTAAAGAATAACAACGATATAAAATGGCAATAGATAAATTATCAAAATCCAATAGGCTCCTTCAAAGTAGAAGATACACACACGACGCTTATACCGATTCTCAGGAAGCTTTTACATCTACATTGGATATAAACGCCAATGAGGTATATGTTGACCAAGGATTGATACCTTCTACTGGATTACCTTTTAGTGGAAGTGCGCAGAGTGGGTCTATATATTCGATAAACGGCCAATCTGTAATGCAATATTATTACAGAGCAGGATTAACTCGTTCGGATTTAGTAAGTAGTTCTAAAAGTGAGGTTTGGTTTTTATTATCCAATTCTTCTGCATCTGCAGCAGGTATTGGTGCTCAGTTAATTGATGGTAATCAACAAACAAATTTTATATCTCCAAAATATGGTGCAGTATCATTAGCAAACGCAAACGCTGAAGATGCAACTCCAGGTTATGGTGTTAAAGTATTCGTATCATCGGCAACAACATCAGCTGGTGTAGTAGCAGGTGACCAAGTTTCAACTAACAACTATACATTTGACTATAAGACAGGTGTTTTACAATTTACTAATAACACAGTAGCACCGACTACATCACAATATGTATACATTTCTGGATACCAATATAAAGGTAGAGTATTAACAGATAGTATTACAAACGTATCAGCATCAATATCAGCATTATCTTCATCAGTAGGTGGAGCGGGTGGTGGTTCGTTATCAAGTAGAGTAGACTCATTATCGGCAGGAACTGCATCGGTTAATAGTTTTACTGCATCAAATGGTAATACATCATTAAACACATTTAGTGCATCTACATCAACAAGATTAACTAGAATTGAAGAAAGTACATCATCGTTAAATTTATTTACATCATCTTTATTAGCAGCAATTACTGCAAGTGGTACAAATATAACAATCAATGGTGACTTAACTGTAAAGGGTACAACAACATCAATCCAATCTACGACAGTAAGTATTGGTGATAATATTATAGAATTAAATGGTTCATCGGTAGCAAATGGTGGTTTATTAGTTAAAGACCCAACCGGTGGAGCAACTGTTTCGGGTTCTTTACTTTGGGATTCTACAAATGATTACTGGAAAGCAGGCCCATTAGGAGCTGAATTAAAAATATTAAGAACAGGAGGAGATGATGTAGTAAGTGGTTCTTCACAAATTACCATTACATCAACAACTGGATTTACAACATTTAGTAGTTCGGTAGCAACAACCGACTCTGCATCAGCGGCATCATTGACAACTTTAAGTAGTTCGGTATCCGCTTCAATATACGCATTATCTGCATCAGTAGGTAGTGGTAATCTTGGAAGTTCTGTAACTCAATTAAACACATTTAGTGCATCTCAATTAGTTAAAGATAGTACATTACAAACGTATACTGCATCAATTGATACTAAGTTTGTAACATTAGCAACTTATACAGGTTCAATTGACGGACATGTTGTAAATATTAATAGTAGAACTGCTTCATTTGAAGATAGATTTACTACCATACAATCTCTAACTGCATCTAATTTAAATAGATTAAGCAGATTAGAAGAAAGTACATCATCTTTAAATTCATATACTGCATCTGCAACTATAAGATTAACTAATTTAGAAACTACAAGTGCAAGTCTTAATGTTAAAAATGATAATTTACAAACATATACTTCATCTGCAAATGTTAGATTTACAAGAATTGAAGAAAGTACCGCATCATTAAACTCATTTACTGCAAGTAACGGAAATACTTCTTTAAACTCATATACACAAAGTAATACAACAACTACAAACGCATATGGTGTAAGATTGAGTAGATTAGAAGAATCAACTGCATCTTTAAACGCATACTCTCGTTCTATTAGTGGTTCTATTGATAATATAAATGCATATACTCAATCTAACGACTCTGCACAATCTGCACAAAATGCAAGATTAACAAGATTAGAAGAAAGTACATCATCATTAAACGCATTCTCTGCAAGTACATTAGGACATATTAGTGATATCAATACTAAAACTGGTTCTTTTGAAACAAGATTGATTAGAATACAAGAAAGTACTGCATCATTAAACTCATTCACATCTTCACAAGCGACAACAAATACAACAGTTACAACTCGCTTTACAAGAATTGAAGAAGGTACTGCATCTTTAAATTTATTCACTGCAAGTAACGCAAATACTTCTTTAAATAGTTATACATCTTCCAACGATACTGCCAATACTGCACAAAATGCAAGATTAAGTAGATTAGAAGAAAGTACATCATCTTTAAATAACTTTACAGGTTCTACTTTTGTAACATTTAGTAGTTCGGTTTCAGGTTCAATTACCGCATTAAGTTCATCTATTGGTAGTGGAACGATAGGTAGTTCAGTTGCACATTTAAGTGCAGCAACTGCATCGGTAAATTCATTTACTGCATCACAAGAAGCTAAGGATGTAATCATTGGAAACTATACATCTTCAATGAACGTATTTACTGCGTCTCAATTAACCAAAGATGGTACATTAGCATTATACACTGCAAGTGTTGATACTAAATTCTCTACTCTTCAAACTTTAACTGCTTCAATGGCAGCACAAGTTTTAAGAATACAAGAGTCGACTGCAAGTTTAAATTTATACACGGCATCACAAGATACTAAGAATAGTACATTGGGATTATACACTGCGTCAGTAGATTCTAAATTTACAATAATACAAAGTGTAACTGCATCATTTAACACTGCTACTGCAAGTTTAAACACATTCTCTGCAAGTACATTAGGACATATTGCAGACATCAATACTAAGACTGGTTCATTTGAAACTAAGTTTTCTACTTTAGGAACTTATACTGCAAGTGTTGACGCTAAGATTTTAAGAATACAAGAATCAACTGCAAGTTTAAACGCATATACTTCATCTAATGATACTACCAATACAACTCAAAATACAAGATTGAGTAGATTGGAAGAATCAACTGCAAGTATTAACTTAACAACTGCATCAGTTAATGGTCATATTGCGGATATCAATACTAAGACTGGTTCATTTGAAACTAAGTTTGGTAATATTCAAGCATCAACTGCAAGTTTAAACTTATATACTTCTTCACAAGATACCAAAAACACAACCCTTGCAACTTATACTGCAAGTGTTGAAACTAAGTTTGGCAATATTCAAGCATCAACTGCAAGTTTAAATACATTTAGTGCATCTGCTTTAACTAGATTTACAAGAATTGAAGAAAGTACCGCATCAATAAATTTATATACTTCATCAGCTGATACTAAGTTTGGTAATATCCAAGCATCAACTGCAAGTTTAAACGCATATACTTCTTCACAAGATACTAAAAATAGTACATTAGCAACTTATACTTCAAGTCTAAATGCTAACTTAACTAGATTACAAGAAAGTACATCATCGTTAAACTTATTTACAGCATCAGCAGGACTTAGATTAACAAACTTAGAAACTACTTCTGCAAGTGTAAATACATCAATATCTGGTTTAAATTCATATACCACATCATTAAGAGCAGCAATAACTGCAAGTGGAGTGAATATAACAGTAAATGGTGATACAACTATTAAAGGTAATTTGTTTGTACAAGGTACTCAAACAGTTGTTGACTCTACAACGGTAAACATTGCAGATAATATATTAGTATTAAATGCAGCAGGAACATCTGATGGTGGTATACAAGTAAGAGATGCAAGTGGTGGTTCAACTACTTCAGGTTCTTTACTTTGGGATGTAACCAATGATTACTGGAAAGCAGGAAAATTAGGAACAGAATCACAAATATTGGTAGCAGGTGGCATGGGTGTAGTAAGTGGTTCATCACAAATATTTATTGATTCAACAAACGGATATACAACATTTAGTAGTTCACTTGCAACTTCTATAAGTGCAAGTAACGCAACGATTACATTAGTATCTCAATCATTGGGTGGTGGTACAACGGGTAATAGATTAAATAGATTAGAAGAAAGTACTGCATCACTAAACGCATTCAGTGCATCTCAATTAGTTAAAGATAGTACATTACAAACTTATACTGCAAGTATTGATAGTAAATTCTCTACTCTTCAAACTTTAACGGCTTCAATGACCGCACAAGTTAGTAGATTACAAGAATCAACTGCTTCATTAAACTTATATACTTCTTCACAAGACACTAAGAATTTAACTCTTCAAACTTTAACTGCATCAAATGCAGCTCAAATTGCAAGATTACAAGAAAGTACTGCATCACTAAACTTATATACTTCTTCACAAGATACTAAAAATAGTACATTAAGTTTATATACTGCAAGTATTGATACTAAGAATACTACATTGGGATTATATACTGCAAGTATTGATAGTAAATTTACAACTTTACAATCATTAACTGCATCCAATGCAACTAGATTGACTAGATTGGAAGAAAGTACTGCAAGTATCAATTTAACTACGGCTTCATTTAATGGTCATATTACTGACATTAATACTAAGACTGGTTCTTTTGAAACTAAATTTAGCACATTAAGTTTATATACTGCAAGTGTTGATAGTAAGTTTACAACTATTCAAAGTGTAACTGCATCATTCAATACGGCAACTGCTTCATTGAATACATTCTCTGCAAGTATAAACGGACATGTTGCTGATATCAATGCATGGACAGCATCTCAAGCTACGAAAGATTCAACATTAGCAACTTATACTGCAAGTATTGACGCTAGAATTTTAAGAATACAAGAATCAACTGCATCTTTAAACGCATTCACTCAATCAGCACCGACAACATATGAAGGTAGAGCAAGTGCAACTAAAGTATTAGTATCAGGTTCATCTCAAATTGATATCACCGCAACAACCAACTATACAACATTTAGTGGTTCAATTGCAACATCAATAAGTGCATCGGTAGCAGGAGCAACTTGGGCAAATATAAGTGGAAAACCTGCAGGATTAGTAAGTGGTTCATCACAAGTATTATTAACATCGGCTAACACGACAGGATTTACTACAACAAATGTAGCAGAAGGAACAAATCTATATCATACTACTGCAAGAGTACAAGCGGTGGTAACAGATAACTACATTCAAACTACACTAACATTAATAGACGGAGGAACATATTAATAAAAAATATATAAAGAAAAATAAATAATGGCACAAAAAATACTTTTAAAACGCTCCGGAGTATCGGGTTCAATACCAACAACTGCATCGATTGACTTAGGTGAATTAGCACTGAATACCTATGATGGTAAAGCCTTTATGCACAAATCAGGTTCTACGGATGAGGTTGTACAATTTGTAGTTGCGGGTTCACAGACATCAGGTTCAATTAGTATAACTGGAAATGTAACCGCAGCTAATTTTATCGGTAGTGGCCAGGGATTAACGGGTGTTACCGCATCGATGAGACCGGATGATTTTGATTTCAATTCTGACCCATTTGCGGGTACAATTGGATATATACAAGCTAGCGGTTCTCTTTATAAAGTAGCAACTACAACTGGTTCCGTTGAATTAAGATATAACGATACTCCATTTGGAACATTTACAACAAGTAGTACAACTCTATATGGTATTGGTGATGTATTAGCATTTAGTGGTTCGGTAGCAACAAGATTGACAGATATAGAATCGGCATTAAACGGAACGGAATTTTAATATTTCAAAATAATTATAGTTAAACCCCTCATAGTAGGGGTTTTTCTTTTTATAATATATTTATGTTTGTAGTATATACTACATTTTTGTTAGATAACTTTAAAGACTAAGCCAAATGGCACAAATTGTTCAACTCAAACGTTCTTCGTTATCGGGTAAGGTACCTGGTACGGGTTCTCTTAATTTAGGAGAATTAGCAATAAATACTTACGATGGTAAGATATACCTTAGACGTTCAGGTTCGACAGATACAGTCCAAGAAGTAATAACAACAAATGTAGTTAATACGGGTTCAATATTCTTAACGGGTGCAATTACAGCATCCATCGCTGCAACCAATGGTGTAGTTTCGGGTTCATCTCAAATAATTGGAATATTAAGTTCATTAAATGCATTTAGTGCATCGGAAAATAATAAATCTACCACATTAGGTAATTTAACTGGTTCATATGCAACAACCGGTTCAAATACTTTTGTAGGAACTCAAACTTTTAATAATGATATAACAGTATTAGGAGCAGTTAATGCAAGACAATTTAATATTGGTATAATTTCATCATCTATATTATACACATCGGGTTCTAATAAATTTGGAGATACCGGAGATGATACACACCAATTTACAGGGTCAGTTCAAGTAACGGGTTCTTTTTATGTAAATGGTTCTCAAGTCGGAATAGCACCTGGCCCAAACACATTCGATTTCAATTTAGACCCAAATGCAGCAGGTACTGTAAACTATATAACGGATAGTACCTCAAACACATTAGCATTGGCACAAACTGGTTCTTTTGATGTAAAAATATCAAACATAACAAGATTATCAGTAAGTTCATCCGCAATGTGGGTAACAACAGGTAGTATAACTTCAAACTATATGCATTTAGCAAAATACATAAACACCGCAGGTGATTTAGATTTTAATATTTAAGATATTTATAACAAACAGAAAAGATAATAAATGGCAGCTATATTTCAAATAAGGAGAGGTACATCCA
>Ga0208133_1000057_pt1 | contig 40807 bp, 32 predicted proteins | sample ColrivemetaGS535_FD_187595 | JGI IMG/M metagenome (GOLD analysis project Ga0208133, IMG submission 187595) | Estuarine microbial communities from the Columbia River estuary, USA - metaG S.535 (SPAdes) (version 2) | ecosystem: Environmental > Aquatic > Marine > Intertidal zone > Estuary | place... | reverse complement strand
TTGTAATTCGTCTTCAAGTAAGGCAGTAATAGATGCATCTTGTGAATTACTGTAAGTATCAATTAAAGAAGATGTATCATCAGAAACTTCAGTATTATCTACAGTAGGTAACGATGGTATTACTGGTAAGGAAACGGCAGTGGCGTCATTATCTACAGCAAATAACGATGGTGTTACTGGTACTGGCAATAAAGATGTATTATTATCTACTGTAGATAACGATGGTATTACTGGCAAGGAAACGGCAGTGGCGTCATTATTTACTGGATCAGTATCAACTGGCAAAGTTGCAACTGATGGTGATGCTGGGTCAGCAGTTGTAACATCTGATGTACCCGGGGCTCCAGTGTATTCCCAATGCCAAGTCTCATGTGCCATTCTCTGATAAAATCCATACTCAATACCATGATTACGTAACCATTGATATTGTGGAGCGGATTCATGCTGTCGGTATATATTACCTTCATCAAAAGCAAGCCCCCATCCATGATTCGAACCGCCTGGATATGCTACCCATTTTCTTCTTTCTGATAATGGCCTAGTTGATGTATTCCATAAGTGTTGTTGTTTTTCTATATCTCGGTATGTCGAACTTGGTGTTATAGTAACACCGTCAGCAGCAGCAGCGGAGGCCATTCTGTTAAACGCATCAGCAGCGCCGGCGCGCAATCTGCCGCCGCCAGTGATTGACTGCAATTCACCTGCGGGAAGTCGTCCATTTTGAAGTGTTCCGCCTGAACTTGGATCAGCTGATATTCCTGATAACTCAGCAGTCGTAGCACCAGTTGGACCTACAGAAACTGCCTGAGCAGCAAGTTGTACATCTGCGCCTTCTATTAGTGTCCCATCTTCACTAAAGTATTCGCCAAATTGACTGTCCCATTCATTTTGCGGATGTCTTGGACTAGAATGAATATATCCATTACTTTGCCACCAACTTGGGCGAGGTGGGGCTGATATAACACCGGATCCTTCATCATCAACTACCGGATCAAAGTTAACTAATGGGCCTAAAACTTCTCCAATAACATCAGTTAGCCAACGTAGAGTGTCTCCAAAACCATCAACTATATCACCAGTGGTACCAAAACCAGGGGATGCAATTCTTGATATCTGTAAAAATGCTCTACGTATGCTATCCATACCGTCTACAATACCATCTGCTGATTCAGTGTATGCTGCAACGTTATTGCGATGTTGTTCAAGTAATGATCTAGTTGCATTTATATAACTTTCAGGTGCAAGGCGTGCTTGTGCTTGCATTTCCATAACTTCCTGCACTATAGGATCTGATATGTTTCCTATTGATTCTAACGGTGTTGATTTCGCAACTAATTGTATAAATCCCTGTATAGCTAAGTCTGAATCAACCCCGCTTAAATTTCCCTTGACAGCTGACTGTATCATTGCTACATATTGTTCTTTAACATTATCGCCCATAAAATTCAAAATTTGATTTAATTCTGGACTCATGTTTGCCATCACATCATCAAAATTCTGATCGTTTATAGCTCGGGTCATCAGATTAGATGTTTCTTTAGCAAACTTCCCATCAAAAATGGTACTAAACACAGTATATACATTTGTTTGAAAATCAACTACATTATCGTATGCGGTGGCGCCATATCGGTCTATTAAATCAGATTGGGCATATCTTGCAGTTATCGTAAAGTTTAAATCATTTGCTGCCTCTTGACGAGTGGACAGTAAGTCATCTCGTTTAACGCCTAATAAATTAGCCATTACGGTAGCTGCGGTGGAACTCTTGATAAATCTGTCATAAACTATTTTTTCTGATTGGGTATTCATATCAGCTAACCCGCCGTAACGTCTAATAATCTCTGCTTCATCCACAAGTCTTCGCATGACCTGCCCAGTAGTATATCCAAAGTCAGGAAAAGAATTATCATTTTTTATAACAGTTGTCAAATTTGCAAATTTGATTAAGTTATCACCTGCGGTTCCTGGTAAATTTGCAAACATTGGCATTTGCCGTCTATATTCAGAAAAAATTTCATTAATAGATCTTCCTAATCCTGCAAACGTAGTATTCATTTCAGTGTACTTGGAAGTATTTAATGATACACCCATGTTAATGCCTGCACGTAAAACCTTTTCCTGTTCACTGAATATTTGGCCATAAATTGCTATTACTCCAGCAGTGCTGGCAGTGATACCAGCTATCCCAGTTGCAACTCCGCCAATTTTAGAAAAAACAGTTTGTATTCCATCAGCGGCTGCGTTACTTGATAAACCATGATCAGCAATTGCGCCGGCGGCCATTTCAACTAATTCAGAAGTAGCTGTTATTGGATTTGTGTCACGTCCATAAACTGTAGTTTTTAATACTTCATTTAAACTCTTGGAAGTTGAAGTAAATTTTGCAATTTTAGATTTTTGACTGTTAATTATTTTAAGTAAGTCTTTTTCGTTATATTGTTGTATTTGAATATCATTAATAGCTTTTGTTATTTGCTTAGTGTTAGCCCCGAGCAAATTCATAACTCTAGATAGAGTCTGCTCACTGGCCCACTTATGTTGACTTTGTATACGTTTTAGTTCTCGTTCAATGTTCACAATTAACTACCCACTTAATAAGCATAAATACAATATAATGCAAATACTTACAGTATTTATTTGGAGAAAACCTTTATGTCAAACTTATTGATACAGGCTTATAGAAAGCCTTCGCTATACGTTACTTTACCAAGTGGTGGAAAGTACTACGATATAAAACCAAAATTAAGTGTAGATGGTGATTTAGCAGTATATGCTATGACTGCCAGAGATGAATTGATTACAAAGACGCCAGATGCATTGTTTAACGGTGAAGCTACGAGTGCTATTATTCGTAGCTGTTGTCCAGATATTGCGAATCCCGACACTGTACCAGTTAATGATTTACTTGTTATTTTGCTTGCTATTAGACAAGCAACATATGGTAAAGATTTGAACGTTGATGTAAAATGTCCATCATGCAGTGAACTAAACATGCTAGCAGTTGATGCTAACCGTGTGTTGGCATCTGCAAAGCAGATTAAAATAGATGATTGTATTGTTCTTAAAAATGAATTTAAAATAGGTCTTAAACCATATAATTTAAAAGATAGAACACTCTTGCAAATTCAACAAATAAAACAAAAGAAAATGATTGAAAGTTTAATTTCAACAGAAATTGATGAAGATCAACGCGGCGATATTTTTGGACGCACGTTTGTAGAATTAGCAGAACTAACAATTAAACTTGTAGCAAATTCTATTACATCAGTTACGCTTGCAGAATCTGGAGAAATTGTGACTGACGCAGAAACAATTGACGAATGGCTGCAAACAATCACAAAAGTTGACTATGAAATGATCAAAGACTTGGTGGAGCAATTATCAAAGCCAGCAATTGACACTAACTTCAAAGCAACATGCCAGACATGCGGCCACAATTGGTCAACTGATGTTGATTTAGATATTGCAAATTTTTTCGTAGGCTGATCGCCACTAGTCAGCCGGTGGGTATTGAAAAAATAATAGAGCGCTACAATAAAGATCTTGTTGCTACTGAGACATCATACACAGATCTAATACTACATAGTGGGGGCGCAGTAAGTTATCAGGATGTAATGACTATGCCAGTCCCTGCAATCCAATTACTAATTGAATCAATTAATAAACGAAATGAAGCTAAAAACGCAGCTATACAAAAATCACGCAGCTCATGATAGTTTATCATGACCAGTAATAGCTTTATAATACTCAGCTGGCCAGCTATCGTAATACGTTGTATTATGTAGCTGGCTTCTTCTTTCTAAAATATCAGCTTTAAGCTGAATAAAAACGCAATTGGTGAAATTCTTTGCAAAGAACCCGCTATCTGGTGTACTTGTAAAATATAGTAACTCTGGATCTAGATTCACCAAATAATCTGCATATTTTTCTGCAGATTTTAATTGTATATCATTATCACCTATCCAAGCAATACCTATTTCATATTTTGTTTTATCAAACTCACGCAGTGCTTGTATATCTACTCGGGCATCGATAAACTGTACTGCATTGGTCAACCTTGCATGTTTGGCATATGGACACACTGGGAAGCCATCGATTTTTTTCTCTTCAATAATTGATTCAGACCATAATATAAAGGCCTGACAGAATTCTTGGAATGTCATTGGATTAATCTTTCATGAAGTCATAACTGTCACCAAAAGGTAATGTTATTATTAATAATATTTATTAACCTTCTAATTGCTCTTCGAGCAATTGCAACTTCAGTAATCTTCAATTACTTTGTTGTTACATTAATTTATTGTTAATATCGATAATATATAATATCTAATACTGAATTATTATTTCTATAACTATTATGTTTTCCATGAGCTTTTTCAATCACACTAAGCCTGATTCAGGCCACAGTGTGAAAAAAATAAAACAACTTTCCAGTCGCCCCACATCCACAATACCATAACATAACCTTACAACAGGGGGAGGCGGTTGAACTGTACCTCCTATTACGATGCGTCTAATCAGCGCAGGAACACCGGATGCCATGGTATCAGCTTTTTCCGGTTACCCTCAAGATATTATTGTCAATAGAGCTTGATCTTTTATTACCATTACGACAACAGAAGCAGTGTGCTTAAGGCGTCCCTGACGTCACCAGGGATAGTCTGTTGAAGCGGTTAACTAGATAAACCGTTTGCATACCGTCTCGTTCAGGAACGGATTCGCGGCACTGATTACTGGCGTGCCAACCTTAAGTCTAGTTTGTATGTGCCTTTAATAGTATTTTATTAGTATTGTGCGGGGTATTGTATTAGTATTGTATTAGTTTTGTGTTGGGAATTGTATTAGTAGATGTTAGTATTAATCTGTGCCTTTGATAGCCATTGTTTGTATAGCATCAGTATTAAGTTTTGTAGCCTTGAAGTCTTCCCAGAATGTAATAGTCCAGAGACCGTAATCTTTGCTTTGATACGTAATGTGCCGGTCTAAAAAGAATTTTGGTTTGTGTCTTTTTGGAAATGCCAAATAAATGCCTTTGCGATCAAACTTCATAAAAAGTAGATCAATATCTTTATCGTCATGTGCATCTAGTGTTTGTTGGAACCAAGTTTCAAGTAACGGAATGGTTTTGTTTTGTAGTAGATGATGGAAAGGGAAATCTTTATAATTTTTGCACTCACAATTGAAGTATCTCCAATCATCGGGCGGAATGATATCACCTTTAAATGCCTTGATTTGATTTTCCGTAAGTGTACTCTTACGTGCAGCATTAATGCCACCGACAAACGCGCCACTATGTGGAACACGTTCAAAATTATCGCCGTATACATTGCCTAGGATTTTACATACTTCACGTTCAAATCCTTTGCCTTTATTTTTACTCTTTGCTGCCATTAATCATTTTTTCAAGTTGTTGAAGAATATCTTCAGACAACATGGTTTTAACCTTTGTTGAGTACAAGTCCACAGGAATGTCCCATAACTCTTTATTGTTAAGTCTGACTGAAGGCATCGTACCATCTATTGACGACATACTATTAATCAGTATAGCATGATTGACGTCAATGTCAATATCAGAAATAATTTCTTTTTCTTGAGAACCAAAAGGACGCCGGGTTATATTGTTACCGCGGTCAGGCGACTCGTAAATGTATTTGTCGACGCCCTTTTGCATCTTATATTTATACCGTTGTTGTTTACATAGAAGTAACTTCTATTTCAGTGTCAAATGTAGTAAATCCATTTTCTTTGGTGACGTTCAAGACATTATCGGTTCTGCCTATTAGTTCGTCACGGTGTGAGATCAACAAGATACTTTTCTGTCGGTCCCTGCACATCTTTTTCAAAACAGACATGGCATTTTCTACTCCAACTGTATCAAGGCCGCTATCAACTAGTTCGTCAATACACATCAAGTTAACAGGATAATTCATACTCTCAAACACATCGCGGAAAGACCAGCTAAGACCTAGTATCAATCGATTTCGTTCACCACGGCTTAAATTATCAAAATCCAAGTCCTGTCCAAGTTGTGTAATACTTACATTCAAGTCGCTCTGGAATTGTACTTCATGTGGCAAGCCAAGTTTAGTAATGTAGTATTCTAAACGATTATTTAGAAAGCTCAAGTTCTGTTCAATAATCTTTTTACGAATAAAGCTATCCTTACTGGTTAGCAATTTAAGAAGGAATTCTTGATGTTCCTTCAAATCGGCATACCGGTTTACTTCATCCCAGTCGACAGCTTGCAAGCCAGTGTCGCGCATAATTGCAATCTGTTCATCATACGGATCGTCTTCAGCTTCCTTGCGTTCAATATCTGTTTTAATTTTACTTAGTTTTCCTTGGTGTTCATATGCTGCTTGTACTGTATTATAGTGCAGTCTTGGAGCAGGTCCGACTTCGCCAATAAGCACAAGGCCCTCTTTGAATTCAGTCAATTGGCTTTCACTTTCAGCAACAATGCCTTTAGATTCTGCGACAATGTCTGTTTTTACTGCAACGATTTTGTCATGTGCGTCATCGTGCAAATCCTGTCCACATGCATAACATTTGTGTGCAAGCGCCGCAGCCAAATCTTCTTCAGCTTTAACTAGGCGTTTACTTTCGCGCTCTTTAGCAGTAGTAAGTTTAGCAATTTCGCTAGTAATTGTATCAAACTGTGTCTTTTTAAATGACCATTTGTCAAACTCGGCGTGTGCGTTTAATTCAGCTTCAACATCAATATGTTCTAATGCCAATAGTTCAACACCCAAATCAACAATTACTTTTTCTTTATTGTTGAGCCAGACACGTTGCCGGCGTTCTAGATCTTTAATGGTAGTACCGATGCGCGTATTAGCTTCTTCAATAGCACGTATTTTGTATGTTTCTTCCTGAACTGCCTCTTTAGTTGCTTTCACTAGTTCTTTGAGGATTTCAGCCTTTTCACTAAGTTGTGTGATACCAAGTAACTGTTCGATAAGTTCACGCTGCTCGTTAGCCCGCATACTTAGAAAAGGATCAGTATAAGTGTTTAGTGCTAGAATATGCTTAAACATCGTATGGCTCATGCCTAGCATACGTTCAATAGCTTCTTGACTTAAACGTCCTTCGCCCTGCATTTCATCAGTGCTTTCAGCATTGCTTTCAATGTCATTGACAATGAATCTAAATACGTTAGGTCTCCGGCCACGTTCAATGCGATAGCTAACACCGTCCTTTTGCAACTCACAAGTCACTAGCATTTGCTTGTTGTTTGTTTTGTTAACCAAGTTGTCTTTTTTAATGTTATACAATGCATTGCCATAAAGTGCAAAGCTCAGTGCGTTAATGATAGTAGTTTTTCCAGTACCATTACGTGAACCATCACCTCCTAAGTCAAGATTGTTTCCTAGAACTAAGGTAAGACCAGCATTGTCAAACTGCACGGCTTGTGTGACGTTCCCCACGCTCATGAAGTTTTTTACGGTAATATTTTTAATTTTCATCATTACTTGTTTAGTCCATTATAGATATCAATTAGCATTGAGTTGCGAATAGTTGTGCTTTCAATAGCGTTGAGTTGGGTTAGTACAATACTGTCGACATTTTCAATTGCAATATCTCCATTCTCCTGCCATTCTTGTGACAAATCGTCCTTCTTGCTGGGCATAAGAGCAATCTCGCGTAGATTGTATTGCTTTGCAAATGTTTCCTTAATAAAGTTAGCTTCTTCGTAACTGATAGGAACATCAAGACTAATGCGACAATATGTGTTATTAGACAATATTTCATCAGGTTTGTCAATAAGTTTACTGAGCGCAATATTGCGATACTTTGGCGCCTGCGGCCACGTTTTATATTCGACCGTACCATCCCATTTGAGGAAAACTAGTCCACGAGCATCGTCCCACGCATCACTAAAGTTGTGAGGAAAAGCATTGCCCATATAAATGACATTGCCGCGTTCCTGTCGCTTATGGAAGTGTCCTGAAAAAACTTTGTCTGCTTTGGACATATCAGATGCTTTCAAACCATGTCCATGATCTGGCATTTGTACCATAGCGTTCATGTAAAAATTTGGAAGTTCAAAATGACCGAAAATAAACTTCGATTTTAGTTCTTTTAATCTTTTCCATTCATCTTCCACAAGCCATGGAATAAACGCAACACCGTCTTCTTCAAAGATTCCATCATTGATCATACGGATATTGCTGTAGCAATCCACCATGGGAATACTATGAATTTCACGCTTCTCTCTATAGAACAGGTCGTGGTTGCCGGTAATCATAATAACTTCATCAAAAGCATCATTTAGACGTTGTAAGTTACTAGTAGTATAGTTAAGTGTGCTTACATTAATGTTGGCACGATTATGATGCCAATCTCCTAAAAAGAAGCATTTGCGAATACCTCTCCGTTGTGCCTCGTCAATCATCCAGTATATAAATTGTTCACAATCATCGTTATGTTGCCGACTATTGTTTTTCATACCAAAGTGGATATCGGTAAATAATACCGCTTCATCAAACATCATGTATTTTTACTCTTATTCTAAGTTTTCTCGTTGCATTGCTTCCCATTCTGCACCAAACAGACGGGTTGAACTTGGGTCTAATCCTGCTTGCTCCAATAAGTCGTCTCTAATGTTTTGCCCACGCTTTTCTAAGTTAAGCACTCGGGTAAAGCTATTGTTGACCGCAGCAGTATAATATGCAAACGGATTCTGGCTTTTTGCTTCATTAAATTGTAGACCAATCTGAGATAATTGTAACAGTGCTTGGCCTCGCATTTCATCTACGTAAGTGTATCCGCGCCAGTTACCACGCATGCTGTAACGTTCACATAATTTGATATACATAGTTGCCAAACGATTGTTAGTTTTACCGTGTTCAACGCTAAAGTTTCCGTTATCTAGGCCACCTTCCCAGTGACTACGTGAAACTTCACCTAGATCTCCATCCATTATAGCATAATGCTTAAATGGCGGAAAATTGCATTTAGTATGATGGTCTGCTACTGTTTTTGGATTTGTCTTACGCTTTTCTTCCGGAACATGCTCGAATGTCATAAGCCTAAAGACTACATCAGTGTCAGCGATGGATTCTACATCGACTATAAACTCAGCTGCACGTGGCTTTGTTTTTTTGCCAGTTAAGCCCTTTTCCCATTCTCTTACTTCAGCTTCATACGCAAGTTTTTGCATACGTGCTGCTCGATTCTCCTTGGCTAATTGTATTGCTTCTGGATTAATCTCGTCAATTGAGTCGACAATATGATCAAAGTAATAATATTTTTCATCTTTGACCCAGCAGTAACTCATTTTACTATTGTGTATTTCTTTTAGTATTTCTTTGTTGGAAAGGTAATGTGTAGTTGATCTAGCCATTCAGAATAATTCTCCTATTAACTTTTAGCATAGCACATCTACTTTTATGTGTCAACCGGTATTTGATAGTAATAAATACATATACAATACACAGGAGATCCCAAATGCGCTATCATGACCTTATCGCTGAAAGTACAACTAACAACGTCGCCGTATTCTACGGAGGTCGTTTTCAACCTATGCACCAAGGACATTATGCATTATACAAAAAGCTAGTGTCACGTTTTGGCGCTGCTAATGTATTTATTGCTACCACTTTTAGCAAAGATGCGCAAAAACAACAAATGGCGGGTGACTATAGTAAGAACCCATTTAATTTTGATGAGAAGGCAGCGATTATCAGTAAAATGTTTAACATACCAGCAAATCATATATTGAACACAAGCCCATACCGCCCAAACATAGAACTTATAGGCCGTAAACCAAACGAAACTGCGGTAGTGTTGGCGTTTAGTGAAAAAGATGACGATAGGTTAATGAGTGGCGGCGCCCTTGCGCCTCTGCCTGATGCGCATGGTGAATTACAGGCAGCTGATGAGAATCGTGTATATTTTGTAAAAATGCCAGTTGAAGCAGGTGGGATGAGTGCAACAGATTTTCGTGATACGATGGCTAGTGACGCAGACCCAAAGCAAAAAGCACAAGTATTTCAGCAGTTTTTTGGCAAGTTTGATCAAGAAATTTTTAATTTTATTGAAGAGAGATTGACATAATGACAACAAGCGGCGTACTTAGTGATCAAAAGGTAAAGCTATTAGCCCCTGGCTTTGGCGGTTTCACCGGCGTGTTATCTCCTTTATCATCAGCAGGTGGGGTAGTTTTTCCATATACTCCTACAATACAGATTAGTCATAGTGCAAACTATGGATCATATGATATGACACACAGTGTATATCAGCAAAACTACTTCATAAACACTAATAATCCCAGTATTAGTTTAACTGGTACATTTACTGCACAAACCAAATCAGAAGCACAATATAGTGCCGCAGCATTGCATTTCTTTAAATCTGCAACAAAGCCAGACTTTGGTGCAACATCTAATAATCCAGGAGTACCGCCTGGAGTGTTAATGCTTAGTGCATACGGGGCATTGCATGCAAGAAACGTGCCGGTAATTGTAAAAAGTTTTAGCTACGCTCTACCTGAAGACAGTGACTATCTTACATTTGATTTACCTGTTATTGGGAGATCATCAATACCTAGTATCTTTATTGTTAGTATAGAGTTAACAACACAATATACTCCTACAAAAGTTAGAAACGGGTTTTCATTACGTAATTATAAAAGCGGACTTGGATTAAACAGAGGATTTATGTAATGGCAATTGAATACAGCCCAGACAGCAACTATAGAAACACTGCTATAATTGACAATAAATATTTAGGTATTTACAATTCACCAGTAGTTGATGTCGCGGATCATGAAACAAAAAATATTATAATAGAAAATAAATTTAATAATAGGCCTGACTTGCTTGCTCACAGCTTGTACGGAAATTCCAAGTTATGGTGGGTATTTGCAGAATTTAATCCCGACACACTTAAAGATCCTATAATTGATTTCGAAAGTGGTATTACGATAATAGTACCAATAAGGTTTGGGTAATAATGGCAATATTAGATAATTGGATGTCTACAGTAGACAGTCCGACATATAACTTCGCATTATATGCAGTAACGGCAGCAGTTTCTGATGATCCACTACAATGGTTAAGTCAAGATGCAGGTGCATTATCTTCTGGAAAGGCTATACTTATAGCAAAGTCAGGAGTGACTACTTCTTATCTAATTGATAACGTAGTGCTACACAGTACGCTTGTTAGCAATGATGCAGCTACCGCAGTACAAACGTCTGTTATTGACTTTGATTTATCAGAACCTTTGGGGTTTGAATTGGCAGATAGATTAATGCGTTATAGCAACGCACTAAATGCAAGTGCAATACAAAATATATTGTTTGTATTACGGCTAGAGTTTAAAGGGTTAAAGTCAGGATCAAGCATTCCTGTTAATTACCCAGGAAAGTTTTTTTATCCATTTAGACTGACGGCATTAAATGCCACAGTTGGTCCAGAAGGAGCAAGATATCATATGACTGGTAACCTAAACAACCGCATCGCTGTTGAACGTGCAATCACATCAACTGATATAAGTTTCAGTGCCAGAACAGTTGGCAATTTCCTAAGCAATTTAGAGCTGGCATTAAATCAACACGAAACAAATATCAGAGTTACAGATACCTCGCAAACAGCAATACCGCAAAAAATTCATAGAATTGTGATAGATCGATCTATGGCTGGATTAATCCCAACTAACATGCGCGGTATATCAGATTTAAACTCTGATGGCACAGCAACATCGAGTACCACTAATTTAGAAAAAGCATTTACTATCGGTCCGAATAGTAACATAGCAAATTTTATTAAAGAAACACTTACAAAAGAATCAGTAGGGTATCAGTTATTATATGATGCTAATCGAGCAGACGGCACTGTGGACCTACCTTATATACGTGTTAATTTAGATATGGAATACCAAGATGATAGAACTGATCCAACTACAAATCAAAGAAGAGAAATAATTATATATAATGTAGTTTTATTTCAATCATTTGAAAGAATTGATAATGACATTCCTGCTGTTGAAACTGCATTTAGACAGGACGTAATACGTCAGAATAGATTAGTTAGTAACATGTCCCAATTTACTAACAAAAGATATGACTACCTGTTTACTGGCCTGAACACTGAAATACTCAACGTTGACTTGTCTTATGATTTTAATTATTTCAATGCATTAAGTCCGTCTCGTGGCGTCGGATACACTGATGCTAATCAGGATTTTCAACCGCAAACAACATCAACAGAAAATCCATTTGCAGCGTTGGCTGGATTTTTAGAAAACTCAATACTTAAACCATTGGTTGGAACAATAGCGCCAGTATACGATTATCAAGGAGTAAGTTCAACTGCCCAACGTGTGACTGAAACAACTGGTACTACTGATGCTGTCAGAATGCAAGACGAATCTGAAAATCAATCACTATTAAACAGTACATTTATGCAATTTGATATGACAATTAAAGGTGACCCGTTCTGGATGGGATTGCCTGGTGTAGATGACGGCGGCCAACCCTTGGTTACTAATAGTGTAGCTAGTGCTACTCAAGATTCGTTAATAGTGTTTTTAAATTATTTGCCACATGAATCTTTAGTTGCGCCAATTGGACAACATAGAGGAAGATTAGATATAGCTACTAGCGGAATATACAGAGTTTGGAAAATTGTTTCAAGATTTCAAAATGGAAAATTTACGCAAGTTTTATCAAGTAATAAAGAAACACAGTTGACTACAGAAGTAGTAAAGAACAGATTGATGGGATTTAGATAATGGCAACAAGAACAGGCAACGTAACACCAACTCAGCGCGGCGTTTCTCCAAGTACAAATATTTTAAATGGTATGTATACTGCTACTGTTGTTAATAATGCAGATGTAAACAGCACTGGTCGCATCACTGTTAGAATAGGCGAGTTGGGATCACTAGACTCAGCCCCTACTGAACACACTATTCTTCTGGTCACGCCTATGGGTGGACAGTCTGGACAAAAGAATACATCGCAAGATGTTGGTGACGAAGAATCTTCAACATCAAGTTTTGGTATTTGGCCACAGCCGCCTAGTCCAGGCACAAACGTAGTGGTTCAATTTAGTCCAAGTATGCCACAAGGTGTACTAATGGGCGGCCTAATTACTGCTCCAACCAACCATAATATGGGTGGAAATGCAAGTGGTGAAAACAAAGATGGTGAGCTAGGACCAGTAGCAGAACAGAATCCATATGATACTGCTCCGCAAACAAAGCCATCTGATACGAAACGCAAAGATAAATTAGTTGAGCAAGGATTAGATCAAGACTATGTTCGCGGTCACAGCATGAGTAGTGCTAGACGTGAAAGTCCAAGTAAAGTAATGGGCATTACTACTGCTGGCGGCGCAGTGATAACTATGGATGACGGCGCGGAAGATGGTAGTGGCAGTCAGAATATACGTTTACGTACTCCTGGCGGCGGACAAATACTTATTGACGACAGCACTGGTATTATTTTTATTACTAACCAAGCCGGTAGTACACATATTGAAATGAACGCTGCTGGCTGTATTGACATTTATAGTGAAAATAGCTTTAGTGTAGCATCTGCGCAGGACATAAACTTCCATGCGGCAGGCAATATTAACATGCAGGCTGGTCAGGGTATTAATATTCAGGCAGGTGGTGATGGTATACGCGCTGCAACTGATGGCCCATTACATATGAATTCAACTGGCCCGGCTAATGTGCAGAGTGATGCTTCACTAAGTTTAAAAGCAACTAGTGCTATTAAAATGACAGCCCCAACCGTTAACTCAAACAGTGGTGCAAGTGCTGATGCTGCTGAAAAGCCAACTCCTAATGGACTTGTTGAAAACAGTGGTGTATCACAGAGCGCAGCAAGTCGTGTTCCAGAACGTCATCCATGGAATGGTGTTCCTGGTGTCCAAGAATCATTTACGACTGGAGCAGGGAAAAATGCCTAATTATGTAGTCCGTCCAACAACAGTAACAACGGAAATGCTAAAAGACTTTAGCCTGTATCCTGTTACTGATAAAATTGCTATTACTGAAGAAAAGGAAATTCGTATACTTGAAGCAAGTCCGTTGCTTCTTAACTTTGCCTTACGCCAATTTAAATGGATACCCTATCAGTATACTGATAGTGAGGGAACCAAACGTATTGGATATAATACTACAAAGCACAACGATGGTATAGGTTTAACAGAAAGTCAATCATATAGTTACTGGTTGGAAGATTTTAAAAATAAAGAAAGACGCTTTAAAAGTTTGTTTCCACTTGACAAAATGACACAGGCACAGTATGATGCTATGGTGAGTCTTCATTATTTTACAGGAAGATTTGAATATGTAGGGACTAACATATGTAAATATGATCTTAGAACTTATATTAACGAACAAAAATGGGATTATATTGCAACCGCATTTATCTATAATGGTGCTAGCCGCATGCGAACACAAGCCGAAGCAAAAATAATGATGCTTGGAAATTATGGAAGATACACAGATAGAAGTTTATTGAAAGAAAATGGAATTCAGTTAATCAGAGGGAATTATCCAAATAGAATTAACGACGCTGCTGCAAAGCAACAAGCTGAATACATATATTACATAGAAACGCGCCGATTCTTACCTGGATTAACACAGTCTAGAAAACGGCAAATAGTAGAACAAGAGAAACGGTTGCAAGACTGAAGGAAATTAAATGGCCAGGGTATTAATACTGAATGCAGACGCGCAACCACTAAGCCTATTACCTTTAAGTACCATCGGATGGCAATCTGCTGTTAAGTCATATTTCCAAGATAAAGTAAAAATACTACACAGCTATGAGCATGTATTACACGCTGCAAATTTTCAAATGAAAATGCCCAGTATTGTTATGTTGACTGAATATCAAAAGTCTCCAAAAACTGCAAAATTTACACGAAAAAATTTATATCTGCGCGATAGTAATACCTGTCATTATTGCAATAAGAAGTTTAATTCAGGTGAATTGACTATTGATCACGTAATTCCACGTGCGCTGGGCGGCCGCGCTAATTGGCTTAATACAGTTAGTGCATGCGGGCCATGTAATAGTCGTAAAGGCGATACTTTAATAAAACCTATTAGAGCTCCGTACCGTCCAAGCTGGCATGATATGAATGGTAATGCAAAGAAATTTGACGTTATTATACCAGATCCAGCCTGGCAATACTATATTCAGTGGCCAGAAGAACACTTAATTGTAGACGAACGCCATAATGGAATGCCAAATTAAAAAATACCCAGTACAATGTGCTGGGTATTATCATATATTATCGTAGTAGTTAATTTTTGCATAAATATTATTATGGCAGAATTCATAGGCATATCAAATCAGGGAACCACCTGTACAAGTGTAACATTAACCGACATAGATCTGGCGCTGGCTGATCTACGAAATCATTTCTCTATTACACCTGGAGAAAAGTGGACATTACCTGACTTTGGAAGTTACATTCCTTATTATCTTTTCCAGCCAATTGATGACACAACAACCTCACTTATTCAACAAGATGTTGAACGAGTTGTTTCCTATGATCCGCGGTGGAACTTACTAAGTCAATTAGTTGACATAGTGGAAGATGCACACACTATTACAGTTAACGTTGAATTAGAATATATTCCGTTAGGCCAACGCGCCGTGCTTGCTCTTAATTTTGATCGTGAATCAGCAACATTAGTGGAATAACAAAATAATGGCACAAAAAGTTAGACAAACAAGATTATTTGCAGCAGAAGATTACATGGCTGTATATGATTCTTACTTAAACGCAAATTTCAAAGCATTTGATTTTGATACTATTCGCCAATCAATGGTAGAATATATCAGAGACAATTATCCTGAAAGTTTTAATGACTGGGTAGAATCCAGCGACTTTGTAGCACTACTTGACGTAGTGTCGCAGTTTGGTCATAACCTGGCGTATAGATTAGATCTAAACTCGCGTAATAACTTCCTTAGTACTGCAACTAGACAAGATGCTGTTTTTAAATTAGCTGAATTTTTAGGATATCAACCACGACGCAATGTGCCAGCTAGTGGTGAACTAAAGATTACCAGTGTAAAAACATCTGAGGATGTTATTGGTAGTGATGGAAAGACACTTGCTGGAAAAGATATTCGTTACGATGTTGGAAATAACTACAATAATTTAGATGACTTCATCAATGTTATTAATGCTGCTTTTTCACCAAGCAACCAATTTGGTAATCCAAGATCAGAAGCAAAGATCCTAGGATCAACTGTACAGTTTTACAGTTTCAACAACACTGCTAGTCAGATTGTTTTTGAATTTTCAGGTGTGGTGCAGGGAACAAAAAAACCGTTCAATGCCATTGGTATTAGCTACGATAAAATTAAAACGCAGATATTTGAAAATACGCCTGACCCATCAAAAGCATTTAATATAACATATAAAAATGACGGCACTAGTATCATGAGCAACAATACTGGATTTTTTGTTGCATTCAAACAAGGTACTCTTGGATTTAAAGACTTTATTATTGACAAACCAATCAGCAATATGACACTGGACATTAATGTTAATAACATTAACCAGGATGATGTCTGGGTACAGACAATTAATGAAAGCGGCAATGTAGTAAAAACCTGGAAAAAGGTAGATAGTGTCTTCGGATTTAATGAAATATATAACAATATTCCTGAATCAGATCGTGATGTGTTTGCAGTTAAGACGCGTGAAGATAACCAAATCAGTATAATGTTTAGTGATGAATCTTTTGGCAATCTTCCCAAGGATATTATCCGCGTATGGTATCGCTCAGGCGAAAATTCAAGTTATAGTCTAAGACCTGATGACATCGGCGCCAAACGTCTGGTCATGAATTATGTAGGCATTGACGGTAACACCTATACATTGACAATGGGTGTTCAACTTAAAGTCGGAGTAACCAATGCGGCCGCCGCAGAAACACTAGATGATATTAAGCAAAATGCTCCGCGTATCTATGCTGCGCAGGACCGTATGATTACTGCTGATGATTACAATAACTATCTGATATCACAAAGTACACAAATTAAAAAAATCAAAAGCATTAATAGAACGCACAGTGGACACAGCAGACACGTTGAATTTAAAGATCCAACTGGACAATATACAAACGTTAGATTGTTCGCGACTGATGGCGAACTTTACAGGACTGATCAAAGTAGTAGTTCAGCTACAAACAATCTTTCAAGTTACAGTATTTTTGAAAACTATATTAAACCAACGTTGGACAATCTTGAACTCATTAACCTTTATTATCAGAAATTTAAACCAAGATTTGTAGATTTAAAAAACGAGTTTGCATTTACTGCGTATTCCTGGAATACAAATGATACAGTAACCGGATACTTTACGAATGCTGGTGCCAGTGTCACTGGCAATAATGATCCACTGCAATATTTGCAGTACATTCAAATAGGTGCATTAGCTAAATTTACCAAAGATGGAAATGTTTATTGGACAAAAATTTCAAGTATTTTTGCCGATGGTCTTGGTATTGACAATTCAATTGACCAGCCGTCAGGATTTACTGTAGCTGGCCTTGGAGCAATTGCTATTGATTCCAAAGTACCAAACGGTGCAACTTTAGATATCATTTATCCTGCGCTTTCAAGACAGTTTACTGTAGTAGAAAAAAATAATATCATCGCTGCAATTGAAAATAAAGAAGATTTTGCATTAGGGTTCGATTACACAACTGGTGAATGGAATGTTATAGCAAGTCCAGTTTTTGCAACTACACAGCCTGCAGATTTCACTAGTTCGGATTGGATTATATATTGCAGATACACTGGTGGCTTAGCCAGCGGAACACGTTATTCATATGATATTATTTCACGGCTTATTAGATATACTATACAATCTAATCAAATTGAATTTAGTAATGTAAGTAATGAATACAGATTGGACGGTTATTCTCATAAGAAGATTAAAGATACAATTGACATATTTGAAAACGGTCTTGAATCAGAGCGGTTTTATGTCAACAGCTATGTATATGATCCAAACGGAGTGTTCTACACTGACAAAGTTAATGTAACACTTATTGATGACAATGCTGATAGCCGCCCAGATGATCCTGATGCATTTGATAACATCGCCGACGGTGAATCGTTAGTAGCTAGTAAACGTTTTGAATGGACGCATGTTCCAGCAATTAATGAACTTATTGATCCAAGTCTAACAAATATTATCGACGCATTTGTTCTTACGAATGATTATGATTTGAATTTTAGAAACTGGTTACTCAATGATACTAGTGATAACACATCTATACCATTGGCGCCAACACTTGACGAGTTAAACCAACAATTCTTAAATATTGCTTCTAAAAAATCATTGAGCGATACTGTAATTTACAGGCCTGTTAAATACAAAGTATTGTTCGGCAACAAAGCTAATTATGACCTTCGCGCAACATTTAAGATAATCAAATTGGCAGGAACAATATACACAGATAACGACATTAAGTCAACAGCAGTCAATGCGGTATATGAATTTTTTAACTCAAAGTATTGGGACTTTGGAGAAACATTTTATTTTACAGAGTTGGCAGCATACGTACACAAAAAATTAACTGGAGTTATAAGCAGTTTTGTTATTGTTCCGGAAAATGAAAATAGTGTTTTTGGAACACTATTCCAGATTACCCCAATGACAGACGAATTGTTTATACCAGATGTTTCAGTAACTGATATTGAAATTATTGAAACAATTACACGAGAAAATATCAAGGCAGTAGGATAACATAATGGCCGATTTTAAATCAACTAAGCAAGAACCAGCAGATAAGAAAACTAGAGCAGGTACGAGGCCTAACAAAGCAATAAAATCATCGGATTTTATTCCAAAGACATTTAGGACACCAGTTAATGTCAAATGGCTTAACTCTACTCTTGATCAAATGATATCAAAAGGTGACTTAGAATCAATTGAAGGAGTGGTAGGAGGATCCGCGGGATCTGCGTTAGGCTCATTCAATGATGTATATATTAATACAGGAAGTGAATTCAATCTTGAGCCAGCAATTGTATCACGTGACGCTGCGGGAAACATTGATGATCACATTTCTGTTGACGATATTGCTAAAAGTATTAAATTCAATTTTGATAATTATTCATATAATGCAGCATACAGCACCCAAGCATATGTCTTTGCACCGCCAATTGACATTGATAAATTTTTAAATTACAGTAACTATTATTGGGTACCTTCACTTCCTACTATTACACTCCTTAATAACAATATACCTGCAGGTGATGGCATAAACACAGTTTCATTATATACAAATAGATTAGCAGGAACGATTGAAGCAACTAATGGCGCCATTGAATTATATGATGGATTGAGAATTAAATTTGAAGGTGATTTTTACCACAGTGATGTTAAAAATAAAACCTTCTTGGTCACTGGCGTTGGAACAGGTATTCAGTTCAAGTTACTTGATACTATATTAACTATAGTTGATGGTATAAATTCATATGATCTGCCAGTTGAGGTATATACTGATATTGTTAAACATAAAGCAAAAGTGGCTGGTGAGTTTAAAAGTTTAGATGTAAAAGATTATCTTGTAATTAATAAATCTGATGGCGTTGCTTCTGGTTGGTCACGTGCTAACCATTGGATTCATAGTTCTACATTGAAATATTTTAGTACACTTGATGCAGTACAATTTGATTTTCCTGCTATTGATATTAATAATATATTAAATTCAAATAACCAAGCAAAACGCCCAATTATTGAATTTGATTCATATATTACAATGATGAACCACGGCGTAGCATTGCCCGCCCACACTGATGATTCATTGACAAAAAATTACCACGGCAAAGTAGATTACATGCTAACTGCTGGCCAGTATCCAGATTCTGGAAGCGCATCTACCGACACACTTGCTTATACAACTGTATCTGCTACACATGTTGAAATTAATGGGTATCTGATACCTATTAACAGCATAGTTGCTTATAATCTAGATTCATATGATTCGGATTTTAAATTATATATAATTAAGCAGTCAGGAAAAGTCGACGAATTATCGCCACTGGAAAACAATAATACAATAACAGTAGTCAATAATCTGTATGATTCACAATATAATCAGTCTGATTATTATATTCGCGATTATAAATTTGTCGAAGCACAGCCAAAACTGTTTGCAAATACTGCTCCATTGTTTAGATTAAAGACGATAAACGGTAACTGGTTAGATGATTATGTTGGTAGTACATTTAGTGGCAGTAAATTATTTTCATATAAATTAGGCAACGGCGCAATTGATACTGAATTAGGGTTCTCGCTATCATATAAAGACGCTGTTGTAAAAAGCGAATATGAATTTGAAAATAACTTAAATTCAGAAAAATACTTTTATCTATTGGATTCAAGTAATATTGAAACAGAAATTAAAGGGTATTACTTCTTTAATAAAAGACAATCTGCATTTACTAATTATATTCCTAGTGCATATCCACTGGGCTCAGAAACAAATGTTCAGGTAATAGCAGATTCAGATAATGATGTAACTATAGGCTATGGATATGATAATTGGCGTGTTGAAAGAGAATTTTTGATTTACTATTTAAATAGTAAACTAACAGCAAGTGAAATAATTACTGAAGGTTCATACAACCGGACACGTGTACAATGCCCTGAGTTCATTATGGCGAGTAATACTGACTACACTGTACACGATTTAACGCCTGATCAGGCAATTAAATTCTGGGATGGTGAGACAGGCGAAGACATTGAAACAGTTATCAACCATCGCGTAACAGTAGTAAGAACTGACACAAGTATTATATTAACTGCCACTGGCACCGCTGGGTATTTCTTTTATTATGGCCCAGAGGACGAAACTAACAGGGGCCTAGTATCAGTTGTAAGTAGTACTGATAATTTTTATCACCAAGTATATATGAATGGCAAGCACTTGTCATATGATAATTATACTGTTGGTCCTAATGCAATTACAATTCAATCATCAGAATTAGAATACACTAAATCAAATGTTATTGATTTAGTTTATTATAGCAATAGCCCATCAGAATCTGATGATATTCATATTCCCGAATCACATACCCACAATGCTTCAAATAAAGTAATTACTACATTTACTCTGAGTGAGACATTGCCGCATTGGAAATCAATTATTGAAACAGCGCCAGGGTTCATTGGCAACAGTAGTGGATTAAATAACTACTGCCAACTTCCAAAAATTAAATCATTCGGCGGTGAAATTTTTATGCATGAAGATGTAAGTATTATGCATGACTATTCTTATTCTAGTAACGATATGAATATATCACAGGCTTTATATGAGCAAGGCATGGAATGGTATAGTTTTAAATCAAGACTAATTAATCAAATTCCCAAGACATTTGCAATTGATAATTATACTGATGTTACTTCCCTTTCCAATGCAGTAATGCAGCGTGTGACAAATCTATATTCCGGTGGATCTATTCATAGCGATTCAGATATGGCATATGCGCATCCAGCACATTCTGTCATATATGATTATACCACTGATATTGGATTCATATATGAATTTGGAAAAAATATATCATTTAATAGTGATGATTTTAAATCTAATCACGTATATGTTTATGTGGAACATAATAGAGATTCAGACAACATACCTGTACAGGTCATCTTAGAACCATCCAGTGAATATATCGTTGTGGGTAACGGAATTCAGTTAACTGGCGGATTGGAAGTAACTGAATACACGAATGGGAATACAGCTAAAGTTTTGGTATTCATGCATAACATGAACGAGCCTAGTGGCATTCCAGCAAGTATGGCAAAACTTGGATTGTCAAATATTTATAGACCAATGGTGCATAATAATAGAATTATATGCCATGACGGAAGTGAATATCCTATTAATGAAAATACAGAGTTGTTTAAAGTAAAGAGCCCTAACTTTGATCCCACTGCTGCGATAATTTATGATTTAGAAAAAAAGATTTATGCTGGATTAAAGAAAGATATACCAAAGAGTTACAATAGCCCATGGAAATATATGCCAAGTCAGCACCGCGGTACTTGGTATAGTAAAGATATTGTTGACAACTATATTGAACATTTATTTTTAGAATGGAAAGAAAAAACCAAAGACAGCTACGTTGATTATCAACGAGATATGAACAGTCCATGGGATTGGAATTATTCATTGAATGATATTTACGCTGGCCACTTGGCTACGGGAATTCCAGGACATTGGGAAGGCGCCTACTTTACTTTGTTCGGAACATCTGCACTAGATTCACATCCATGGCACATGTTAGGATTTAGTATTAAACCAGACTGGTGGGATAATCACTACAGTTGGAATGATACTATAGAAAAAAGAACTGCGTTGTTGACAGCATTAAAGTATGGCATCGTAAGTAACCCAGACGACGTAATAGTACAAGATTTGCACTATGCTAGATATTACTGGGATTGGGAAAATAACAGTCCAGTAGATGCTACTGGCTCAATGCTAGCACCTAATGAAGTTTTGGGTAACCCACCAGAAGACCAAAAAATGGCAAAGTATGACTTTGGCGATTGGAGTTATTTGGAGCGGACCTGGAGAAAATCTGCCCTAGGGCAAGCGGCATTAATTGATGCAGTTTTAAAACTTAATCCTACAAAAGCATGGACTGATTTCTTTCAAACAAACACCTTCTTACGATCACCAATTTCAGATCATATGGTTCATTATGAAGAAGGAAAATTTATCTCTCCTGCATTGCTAACTTATCATGGCGATCAAAATGGTAATATGCTCGCTAATATTAGTATTCAAAATTCTGATTCAGGAATTCCAGAAGGTACAAAAATAATCTTCATTGGTGGCACTGATGGGATACCAGCAACTGCTGATTTGATATTAAATGCTGCTGGCCAAGTGACCAATATAAATGTTACTCGAAGAGGAAATGGTTATTTTAATTCACCATCGTATATTCTAGAATATCCAGGTGAGTATATTTCTGAAAATCCACCTACAGTTAATATTAAAATGTCAATGCAACCAGCCCAATATTGGGTACCAGGGATTAACCAGATTCTGAATAATTACGTAATCAGAAATGGATTCAGTAAAAATCTATCAGTGTCGTATGAGTCATTAGATACTCAATTATATCAGCCAATTGGCGGCTTTACTGCGCATCATTTAATCGATGTTGAAACTGAAAGCGGATTAGCTGGAAAATTTAATATTTCCGGAAGTGATATGAAGCTAGTGCTGAATCAAGAAGCAGTATCTGACCTAATAGTTGCATCTGAAATATATATTAAAAAGTTAGACATTGGTTATGAACTACGCGGCATCCACCCGAATAAGCAGATATTTAAATTCTATACAGTTAAGGATACACGTGAATACGCCAATGTTAATTTAAGCGCTGGCGGCTCCTTAAAGAAGTACAAGTATTTTGACAGTTTAAGTTCTTATAAATTTGATACTGTATTGCCTAGAATACAACAGGCCTATGATTTTATTAGAGGACATTACGAGTATCTAGAGACAGCTGGATATTCATTCAGTAAATCAAAAGAGGCAAAGGCACTTGAATTTGCAGAGTGGGCGATGGCTGCTGATTTAAATGAAACATATACAGTTGAAATTGGGACAAGTATTGCATTCAATCCAAAATTTGGAGTTGTATTGGAATACGGTACACTGCCCGGAGGATTAAATGAAATTCTAGCGTATGATGAAATTGGCAATGTTGTTGCCATTGACTATACTGATCTCTGTATTACCAGAACATCAACTGAAATTCAAATTCATCCACGTAGTTATCCTATATCTTCAGCTGAAGATAGTGAAAATGCTGTAAGTTACACTTACCAGTCTTCAACATCAACACAGTATCAAGAATATCAATTGCCGGGCGTAGTCACTACACCTACTGCAAGAAACATTGCCTGTGTAGCATCTGCATTAACTGCATATGGACATGGTATGTTAATCAACAATACTACGCAGTTCAATGATGTTATCTTTGATGACACTAAAAATCAAAGACACGCTAGATTAAAAATTACTGGACAGCGTTCGCGCGATTGGGATGGTAGTAAAACTGTACCAGGTTACCTAGTTAAAAATAATACAATTATACAAAACTATGATACTGCTGTTAGCGATGTTATAGACTTTTATGATCTAAATGTAGCAAAATTTAATAAAGATCATACTATTGCAGAAAATTTAACTGTAGGAAACATTGCACGTGATTGGATACTAAAACTTGGACTGCCAGCAAATGTAGTGGCAAAGTTTTATCAAGGTGTAATTCGAAATAAAGGCACAAACTCTGTTGTTGAACGGATTCGCAGATCAAACCTCATTAATAGAGGACACAGCACTATCAACGTATACGAAGAATGGATGTTTAACCACAGCCATTATGGTGACACGATACGCGCAAAAGCAACTGAAATTGAAATCAACAGCAGCATGGTCAAGAAAAATCCTGCTATTGTGGATCTATTAGCTGCCAATATTACATATGTTAACAAAGAAACAGACATGCAGTTCCAAATGTTGCCAATGAGTCAGGTTAATATTGAACTTCCCGCAGCAGGAAATTTACAAGAAGGTGACGCACGTTATACTGCATTGGGCATTACTGATCTTAATAATATATTCGATACATCTGCAGATTATGCAAACTATAAAACTTGGAGTTCAAGAAAACCATACAGGCTTGGAGACACAGTTAGAAATCAAGGAGACTTGTGGAGAGCAAATACTAACATTGCGTTTTTAAGTTCAATTCTTCCACTGGAATTTTCAAGTACTGAAATTGTATCAGACATACTGTTTAAACATAGAAATGAAATAACTGATCCAGACACTCCATCAGCTGAAATTGATGGCGTAAAGATATGGTTTGACAAAGAAGCATACTCATATCCTGACATTGTGATTAATAGTTCAATTAATGCAAGTGTAATGTCTCCAGCAAACTTAATTATTGATGATATAGAAATACCATTGACAAGAACAGTAGAGCAAACTATCATCGATCCTGACGCAACCAATGACGGTAATCCATATGCGATTACGGAAGTAAACCCATCAAGCAATGATGTAACTGGAAAGATACTTAGTTTCACTACATTTGTAAGCGGAGTATCAGAAACATCAACAGTTAATTTGCAACTGTATTCTACTGCAATATACGGTACCTCAATTGAAAATTTAACAGGGGTGACTGCACAGCAAACATACACACTATCAACTAGCTTGTCAACTAATAACATAACTTCATTGACTGTGAATTCTATAGTATACAATACTCCTGCTGATTGGACAGCATCTGGACAAGATATAACCTTTATCAATCCAGTTTTTGTGGGTAGTGAAACGATTACTATTAACTTCGTATCAACTGTTCCAACATATACAATGAATGCTACACAATTAAAGACTGCAATTAATAGCAGTGTGGCAGGTGTAACTGCCATTGATGCTGGTACACGTGTGAATATTGTTATGAACGCTTTGTCAGTGAATGACACATTCACCGTTAATGCTGCAAGTGGAAATACTGCATTTGGTATAACTGCTGGTGTATATTTGCCAACAACTACAATTATTTTTGTTGATGCGGTAATGGACATAGATTACATATTAACGCAGATTGCACTAGTTAACACGCCAGGCTATTTGATTGTAAAGACTATTGATAACAAATTAGAAATTACTTCGTTTGCTAGTACTAACTGGACAACTTCGACTACACTCGCCATTGCTGGTACTGCACGAACACAACTGAGTTTACCAGAAACAACATTAGTTGGTACTCCTGGGGTTGTTCAGGTATCGTGTTCCGCATCAGAAGCAGTTACATTTATAAATGCTGCTAACATTCCTGGGGTATTAGCAGCAGTAGTATCTGGAAAAATTACAATTGCATCTTCAAATACTGAAATCGATCTTGGAGATAGAGAGTTCAACAATCAAGCTACAATACCAACAGGTGTGTACTATGCTGATTTTGGGTTATCAGATAACGTGTTTAATATCAGTGATTGGGATCTTATTAATAATGAAGATGCTGGATTATTCAACGTTTGGATAGCAAACGACAGTGGATTAACCAAATCCACAACAAGTAATATTACTTCAAAATATTTCGGCTGGAACGTATTGCAAACACACTCATTCCGTATGTGGGGAGAGATAGAAGCAGGTAACGACACTGACGATGGCAATGATGCGAAAATTTCACTAAAGAGTAATACTGGCGGAGCCAGGCCATATCCAATGGCCATTGGCGACTATGTGATGATATTAAATTCAACCACACAGCCAAACATCGACGGCATACATTGTGTCACGCGTGTTGACCCGACAGACCCTTCTGCATTTTATATCGATAGATTCATTGAAAAATCAGGAAAATGCGAAAGTGTAATGGTATTGCGCCCATCAAGATTTAATACATATGCTGACCTAGAAACAAGTACATATGCTACATCATATTATGATTGGAAACCTGGATCATATGCATGGGTAACAAAAGACGAATATGGGGTGGAATGTAATCTTGTTTGGAAAAATATAGGACCAACAACATTTGAGCTAGTTTATTCAAACTTTGATAGAATAAAAGACAATCAGGTCGAAAGTATATTAATTTACGATGCTGATAAATCTTATACTCTTGGAGAATTTGAACTATTTGATCCTCTGCGCGGAGTAATTCCAGGCCTAGCAGATCGGGAAATCGACCAACGTTCGATTGTAGACTTGGCAGTTTATAATATGTCAAATGATGCCACATATACCTTAAATTATCGCGGTGCATGGGCCAAGGACCAAGTGGGAAAAGTTTGGTGGGATACCAGCAAGGTCAAGTATTATGACTATGATCAAGGTACATATGAATACCGGGCAAATATCTGGGGAAAACAATTCACTGGATCATCAATTGACGTGTATGAGTGGACAAAAAGTAGTGTTCCGCCAGATGAATGGGAAACAAAAGTAAACGCTAGTCAAGAACAATTTGGCATCGTTGCCAGTGGCACAGCATATGGAGTATATGATATATCATCAGATGATACTTTATATTATTATACGCAAGAGGATGAATGGAATAATGATTTAGCACGTTACGAAGCAGTATATTATTATTGGGTTAAAAATAAGACAACTTTAACTGGCGACAACCGCCGCCTAACAGTAACTGAGATAGCAAATATCATTAATGATCCAACTGTTGGAGGTGTCGCATGGTATGCTCCCATTAGCTCAAACGTATTAATTCTGAGTAATGCAGGAATATATATAAATGATTCAAGTTCAATATTACAAATTACTATGAAGCCTGAAAAAGGATCACACAGAAGTTGGATAGCTATTTCTGAATTTACTGATTTAATACCTGATTATTGGTATATTGGATTGGAAGATAACTTAATAGGAAGCCAACGTAAAACTGGATTTAGTTTACCTGATCATGGGCTACATGTGCATAACAGATACGGCGATAAGCGCCATTTAAATGTCGATGGAGTATCTTATGCACAAGGCTGGTTTAAAGATCCATGGGATGCAAGAAGAGAAGCTATACGAATTATCAACAGGCTACTAATAAATCAAAACATTGTTCAAGATTTGCGCGGCCGCTGGGATAGAATTTTAACACAAACATTTAACATTGCACGTGAAGATACTGTTTTTGGAATTGGTACTCCTGAGGAAAATATTCCAAATCCAGAATTAGGTGCAACTTATATCGATCAAGACGGCAAGATGTTTGTTTGTATTAGCAAATCTAATACTGAATCAGTCTGGGCCTTAAACCCAGGGTTTGATATGAAAAATACATGGGAGTGGGCCACCTATGTGGCTAAAAATAGAATACCTGATATTACTCCTAGTGTTACTGTTGCATCTGCAGAAGAATTGTCATTAGTAGATACAAATAGTCATATTATGGTAAGATACAGCAAACCATATAATCCACTCGGATTGTCCCAAGACGAGGTTTATCAATGGAATGTTGTGACATCAGAATGGGAATTAGTTGAAAAAGAAAATGCAACTATACAGTTTAATGATTTAGTTTATAATAAAAACAGTATTTTTGCCTGGGATGTAACACGCTGGGAAGGATTTTGGGATTTTGATCCGGGTATTTACATGGGCTATATTATCAAAGCATGCAGAGAAGATTTGTTCACTGGCAGCAAGGTACAAAGCTTTAATGAACTATTCTTTGGCATGATAAGATACGTTGCTAGTATTCATAATCAGGTTGACTGGTTCTATAAAACAACATACGTGAATCTGCAAATTGATACATCGCTAATTCATGACAGCGAAACATTAATAAAGAAATATGTTTCGTCACATGTCGACGAGGCAGTTGATTATGTTAATACTGTTAAGCCATTCCATACAAAAGTCAGAACTATATTTGATAGACATGTGGCAAGAGAAGAACTATCTTTATCAATTGAAGAAGTTGACAACGTGCAGAAAACTGTTATAATGGACTTTGATACACGTGGCGATGTCATAAGTATCAACGGAGATACGTATGTTGCTAACTTTAGCGATGGACCGGCTATAGACGACTTGTTTGGAGGAGATTTTGCAGATATTGTAGATGATGAATTTATTGGACAAGGATTCAATGATCCGCAAAATTGGAATACCTATACTGAATCTTATCGTAACACTGATATTGGTATTAACGTTATTGAACAACTGTCCTTAAAGGTACTAACTACTGAATCTGGAATATATGGCACTGATGCTAGAACATATGTGTATATGGTCAATAGCACAAATAAAGTAGCTGCATATAGTTTAGATCTAGAAAAATCAACTACTATTGTATCTGACATAACACATTTAGATGACACGATTGTTTTAGATTCAGGTAATGCGTTTGCTGAATTTGGTGGATTTGTATATATTAACGACGAAGTTATACAATACAGTCAAAATATAAATGGAACACTATATGGATTAACCAGAGGTGCAGGAAATACAATGGCAGGAAATCACATAACTGGAACACAGATTATAGAAATTTCTAATTCAAGTATTACTGGTACCTTCCCATTTAGCCAAGACACATTCTTTAAAGATGGGGCGTATAAATCATATGCTGGATATGACGTACTTACAGGAGAAAGTATGTTTGACGGTGATAGTGCTGAATCAGGCAAACTGCAACTAGCAGGACAGGGCATACAGGTAGGCGCTGTGTAATAGTATTAACATAGCGTATTATTTTTAGCTAAATACATATAGCGGAGATTTTTGGAAAATGAAAAACAATTTTAATGATAAATCATTTATAAACGTAGATGGCCACGTTTTAATTAAAGACGTTAACAGCGGTGAAATACTGTTGGATAAACATAACGCAATTAACTACGAAAACATGTCACTTGCTATTGCACAGTTGTTATCAAATCAAACTGATCCACTGTCTGGCTTGTCACATTTTATTACTGAAATGGCATACGGCAACGAAGGTACAACAATAGATTCTGTTGGCTTAATAACATACAAAACGCCAAATGTAAATGATTCAGCTGGCGCATTGTACAATCAAACATATGCCAAGTCTGTAACATCGTCTACAGATGAAGACAACAAGATAGAAATTAAAGCATATGCATTGCAAAACTATACTGATATTATTGTTACCTCTACACTTTCTTATAGTGAACCAGATGGACAAGACGGGATAGACAATGCAACAACAAAAACAGACTTTGTGTTTGATGAAATCGGATTAATTAATGAACTTGGATCTACGCTGACCCATATCATTTTCCATCCAATACAAAAATCTGCAAACAGAAAGATACAGGTAGTGTACACATTGAGAATTAAGGTAGGGGTGTAATATGGCATATAGAGTAAATTATTTCGATTCCACTAAACCAAGTATTTTAGTACAAGACGGCACTATCGATAAATCAACACATCTTGCGATAGTTGGAAAAAACTGGTATGGCTATGGCGAACTAATGTCAGAAAATTTGTTGCATTTGTTGGAAAACTTTGCAAGCACAACTCCTCCTGCTGTATCACAAGCAGTAGCAGGGCAGTTATGGTTCAAGCAGTTAGATAAAGATGGCGATGGCAATTTCACTGATGGTGAATTTTATTATTTTGATAGTACAGAGTGGCGCGGCCTGCGCCTAGAAACAGTTGCTCCAGCAGTTGTTAAAGACACTGACAGTGTAAATCATACTGTAACTCTTGTTTTTGATGAAGGCAGCATAATTGGGGTTGTTAGTTCAGAAGATTTTGCAGTCAACTCGACTGATCCAGTTTATTCGCAGTTTAGTAACATTGGCGCCGGCATTACAATTGCAGACGGATGTAAATTCCACGGCACTGCTACTAGCGCACAGTATGCTGACCTTGCAGAATATTATAGCAGTGACGCAGAGTATGAGCCTGGCACAGTATTAAAAATTGGTGGTGAAGCAGAAGTAACACAGACAACAACTGCATTTTGCCCAGAAGTATTTGGCGTGGTATCAACAGATCCTGCTTATTTAATGAATAGTAATTTAGGCGGCACTCGTGTAGCAGTTGCACTGGAAGGCCGCGTCCCTGTAAAAGTTATAGGACAAGTAAAGAAAGGTCAACGTTTATTGTCAAGCGAAGAGCCTGGTGTAGCCAGAGCTCCAACAGATTACGAAATGCAAGAGTATATGGATTGGTATCGCATTGTTGGCCGCGCTCTAGAAGACAAGACAACAGAAGGTATCGGTTTGGTAGAAGTTGCAGTTGGAGTAAAGTAACCAATGGCGAATCCACCAATAGCAAGAGGTAACAAGATAACAGCCGCGCAGTTCAATGAACTGGTCGCGCTCTATCATACCCATTGGTCGGATGATAATCCTGGACTAACACATGCTGAATTACTTGCAGATCAAAGTGCAGATAACATAAAATTACATGCTACTGGGTGGGGACAACTTCCAGTAGAGCCTACAGTTGTACAAACTGAATTAATTACATCAACACAAACGAACAGACTTATTAACCAAATAAACGCTGGCCTGTTTCACGTAGACAGCACTAATTTTAATCTTACTAGTTTAACAAAATATGCTGCTGGTAGCATTGTTCTTTATGAAACATATAAAGAAAAAATCGAGGTTGCTATTAATTATCTAAATTCACTTAGCTTGTATGTTGATTATGTATATGGTAGTGAACTTGTGTTAGATGACGGAATTGGGTTACCCTACACAGAAAATGTAGAATGGACAACGCAGACAAGCGCGACAGTAAAAGCAACATTTAGTTCATATCAACAGGCAAGATACTTTTTCAATAGCGGTGGTAGAATCGTATTTGATTTAAACTGTTTAGGATATGATGACTGGACACGTGTTTTTAATAACATGGGAACTACTATGGTAGGAGCAACAACTGTTACAGCATCAGGCGGCTGGACTGGCATAAGTATGGGAGGGGTATACAACACGGGTACATTAGGTGCCCCTGAAACAGTGTATATCTTTAGTGATTATGGTGGCGATTACGGCGGAGAATATGGCGGTGCCTGCGGTGGCGCATATAGTTCAAGACGGGTGTATATTAGTGTCGAGGCAGAAGAGCTACCAAGCGGTGAATTTGAAGTATACTTTAATGTAACATTAGTAGATCCAGATGGCATTCCTATTAATATGGATATAACTATGAGTGCAGGATATTTACTGCCCATTGATACCCCACCCGACTCTATACTTGATTCGTCGTTGGGAGCAAAATTTAAAACTGATTTGTACTCATATCAGTTCAGAGAACGAGAAACGCCAAATTTAAGTATTTACAAATACTGGGGAGAAACATATTTCATGGATATTGGATATGTAGAAGATGGATATATTGAAGTATTATAAAAATTTAAATAAATACAACATAAATTAAGGAATGTATTAAAAATGGCAATTACATTAAGAAAAAATATAAGCAGACCTCTTACACACGTAGAATTAGATAATAATTTCATTAGTATTACTAATGACATTTCTTCTCTTTCCGCAAGCGTCGAGGACGTCACTACTTATAATGCTGAACTACTAGACAAGCTATCCGAGTTAGATATGCGTATTAAAGAATTACAAGCAATACATATTAACGACGGTAGTGTTATTACAGTAAATGATCCAGTTTTTAATGTAACGCCAATACAAGAAGATATAACACTAATTAATGAAACTGATAATAGATCTATTTCATTTATTATAAAAACTACTGATTCTTTTCAGACTGAAAATATTTCATGGAATGTTTCGGGTACTGGTATAACGCCAGAGGATTTTTCAGCTATCGTCATTGATGGCGAGTCATCAGATGGATCATTATCAGGAACTTTAACAAATGCTGCAATGGACCATGTTATAGAATTCCAAATTGCAGTCGATGAGGAAACAGAGGGAGACGAAACGTTAGTACTTAATTTAGCTATTGTTAGAAATGGAATATCTTATACAGAATCCAGAGAAGTTGTCATTACGGATACTAATATAGCATCATCCTTTTATACAGTAACATACAACGATGTAGCCTATCCGTCACTCTATGAATATATTACTACCAACAGTGATGAGAGTTTGTGGCTAGAAGGATTCAATACGTCAGATATTATGTTATCAGAATCTGATGTAGATGAAATTTATACTAATCCACTTATGGAAGCAGGAATAGTTCAATTAACGATGGAAATGGGTGCATACGATGGAATTCCAGGAATCACCTCTGTTGAAATTATAGACCTAACAATCCAGGAAGTAGTCGGGTATGTCAATAATAAAATTGATGCATTTTTCGGAACATCAAATAACGTAGTTGTAGGGAAAGTTGGAGTATATGAATCTGGCATGTATGATGAAGCTACATTAGAGTTCAACTCATTAATAGGCGGGATATATATTAGAGACTCTAGTCCGACATATGCCGCTATAAACTATCAGGAAGTTTACACTTTGTCAGATATTGAAAATTTGCAAAATTATATAAGTGATCTTGTTCTCAGTACAATAGCAAGTGTAACGCCAGGATTTGAAGAATCTACTCCAGGCTCAATAATTATGGCTGCATGGTTGGTATTTTTTGTTGAAACAGTTTCTCCTGTCATACTAGATAAATTATCTACAAAAATTACGACAGTCGATCTATACGGATTTAGAGTAATTAATAACACATAAACTTCTTGACAGTCTACGTGCTACAGTGTAAACTAACTTTAATATATCTATATAGGAGATATCTATGGACGATCGTCTACAGAAAGCCCTTGAGTTTTCTAACTATTCACTTACAATCAATAACCAAAAACGCAATATCAAAAACCGCGTATATCAGCTACAATTAGTACATAAGAATGGCGGGGTATTTGCAGCAGATGCAACAACTATCTCATTTGTCAAAGCACTCATCGATCTAGGGCAAAAATCAGCCATATTAATCGATACAAAAGAAGCCCCAGTACGTGTGGGAAATTTAGAAGAGTTTCTAGATATACTGCTATCAGCATACACTAGTGCTACTACTGAATTTGAAGCTGAATATGAGAAGCTGAAAAAAGCACGTAATATTAAGAAGATCATGGATTGGGAATGACTGAAGGCATTTGCTTTTTTGCATATAACAATGATCAAATTGACTATGGTAAACTCGCAGTTATCGCGGCTGCGTATACAAAAAAGTTTCTAAATAAACAAGTATGCTTGATTACTGATGAAGGTACCTGGAGTTGGATTCAACAATCCAATGATATGGCATACATTAAGCGTGTCATTAATGATGTAGTAATCACTGAAGATGAAATGAAACGCAACATACGGGTGCATAATGATAGTCCATGGACAGAGTTTCGCGCACAGTTTAGTAACAGCAACAAGCACAAAGTTTTTGAATACAGTCCATACGACAAGACATTGTTATTAGACATTGACTATATTGTAAAAACAGATTTCCTCAATCATGCATACGATGCTTACACTGGTGTTGCTATGTTTGATCGTGCAGTTAGTATACGCAATGATTTACCACACGGCAATGAACGCTGGCTGTTTGATGGCGGCATTAAAATGTGGTGGAGTACTGTTATCTATTTCGACAAGAGTCCTGAGAGTAAGTTATTTTTTGATACCTGGGCACATGTGGCAGACAACTACAACTATTATCAATTCCTCTATAATTTCCCACTAGGGTTATTCCGTACAGACTACTGTGTGAGTATTGCTGCACATATTCTTGATGGCATGAACGCTGGTGATTCTGTCAGTAATTTTGGCAATGCAGTTATGCAGAACCTTGGACAAAAAGACGACATCGTAGGAATTAATAGCGTAACTGACTGGGCATGTTTAGCACATGATACACGTGAGAACTGGAAAAACATACTGGTAAGACACGACAAATATGATGTACACGTTATGAACAAACGTGCGCTGGATCGTATGATCCCAAAAATTAAAGAGCTAAATGATGGAATCTAATACTGGTTATGTGATACTTGCTAGCACAGAAGAACAACAACGTGCAGCGGCACTATGTGCCTACAGTATCAAAATTAAAAACAAAGATGCAAGTGTAACTATGGTTACGCCCAGCCTGACCAGTGTGATCAGTGATTACGAAGAACCGTTTGACATGATTGTTGAACTTCCTTTCTTAGCGGAGGAAAATCTACGTGCAAATGACTGGCAACTATATTGGGCAACACCTTATGAAAATACAATAGCAGTGGATTGCTATTCTATTATTAAAGAGGATCAGAGCAGTCTTTGGGAATACCTAATTGCGCACCATGACTTTGCTATTCCGCAGCGCAGTGTGACATTCCGTGATGAGATTATCGGTAGATACGCTGACCCAACGAACGTGTACGTGACACACGATTTTAAGCATGTATATTCAAACGTTTTCTTTTTTAATAAATCAGAATTCAGTTTGTCATATTTTAAACTAATGGATCCTTATGCACGTAATTGGCGAGATGCCCTTAGTAAAGCAATAGAAGCACGTTTTATTCCAGAACGATACGACACTGACCTAATGCACAGTGTTATTGTGTGGCATCTAGGAATACAACCTGATGTTGTAACATATCATAATGTATTTAAAAATATTGATATGCGTGAGATGACAACACGATATCGCAATGCTACAAAAGTTGAGCGAGGTTGGGCAGAGCATCTAAACACATGGATAAGTAATGGTGCGAAGTTAAAAATTCAAAACTTTGCAATTGACGGAATTCTGCATTATGCAGACCCAGGATTTAACACAGCAGAAATATATGACGGACACCGAAACTATTTTAGGGAACTCGGACTTAAAGCCACAGTGGTGGATAAAGTTTAATTCTGACACTGGTCGAATTATTAGAATAACTCCACGTGAGTTGGCTGACAGTCATGACGCAGTAATTAAAGTAATATCAACAGAGAATGAATTGTGTAGCGAAGTTTTAGGCGGAAAACTCTCGCTAAAAAATTGTGGCATGATCTGGGATATTGAAAATGAAGAATGGTCAATCGAAAAACGAACAAGTAATCTAGTATTACGGAATCTGAGCGGTCAACTATTTCAAATTCGTGGTACTGATCCAATTAAAAGCGATATTAGTTTAAACATTTATAAAGATACCAATACCCTTGAAGTAAAAGTAAATTTAAGTACTATTAAGCAAACTATGAATTTAATGGACATTGAAACTGTATCACGTACAGAAGATGCAGTGCTTAATCTATATTTTACTCGATTAAACGATCCTGACTATCTGATCGCGATTGCAGAAATAGATCCTATGCTGCTGTTTAAAAAACAAAAACTTCGTATATCGTTGGACTATGTCGCCAAATATGCTGATTGGAATAACATAAGTATCTTTACTAGGCCTATTTTTAAAAAATACAGTTTAGAAATGAATGACTCAGAAATGATAACTGCATTCAGTCAAGACCAGCAAAATATTTTTCAAACAGTAGAAACAAACAGCCAAAAAGACGCGCATTTATATATCATGCCATACGAAGGTAAGTTAAAAATTGTAAGCGAGGTTGCAGCAGAACATGAATACGTTTTTCAATCTAAAAAAAGCTTGCAATTTCTTGTGTTTAGTAGTAATATAGACGAACTAGCCGGCGGCTTTGAAGTAGACCTCGAAGAGCTTAAAATAAACAACACCATGATCGTAGACATACCATACCGTATGCCGCGAAACCCACTAATATTGTATAAGAACAAATATTTAGCAGTCAATTATGTAGGAGACAAATATGGCTACCACCAACATGACAAGCATCAATGAATTTGATATTGTTTTCATAAGTTACGACGAGCCCAATGCTGATGCCAACTATGCAGATCTCTTAGAGAAATGTCCGTGGGCAAAACGCAGCCATGGCGTATATGGCAGTGACGCAGCACACAAAGCCGCAGCAGAACTAGCAGATACTGATCGTTTTATTACAGTTGATGCTGATAACATTGTTCACGCAGATTTCTTTAACGTAGAGATTGACATGAATAAGATCACTGGTATTGACGTTATTAGCTGGGCAGGTAAGAATCATATCAATAATTTGGTATATGGTAACGGCGGCATTAAATGTTGGCCCAAGAGTGTTGTTATGAATATGCGTACACATGAAAACGCTCCAACTACTGACCCACGAGCGCAAGTCGACTTTTGCTGGAACATTAACTATGTGCAAATGAATAACGTTTACTCAAACGTAATGAATAACGGCAGTCCACTTCAAGCTTGGCGCGCTGGCTTCCGTGAAGGTGTCAAAATGGGCCTGATTGATGGCGACGTAGTTGATCCTTCTAACCTTATGAAAAATATCCATGGTAAAAATTTAAAGCGCCTCCTAACATGGATGAGTGTTGGTGAGGATGTATCAAACGGCCTATGGGCAGTATACGGAGCCCGCTTGGGATGTTATATGACAAATATGCAGCGTGATGAATGGGACTGGAAGAATGTGCGCGATTTTAAATGGCTAAATGAATTCTTTAGTAACAAAGTGCTACCAATGTTTGAAGGTGGCGAGCAACTATGCCAAAATACTGGCATACGCTGGAACTACCAGGATTTGCTAGACTCAACAGTTGACGTGGGCGTAGATATTCGTAGAGATCTAAAGTTGCCACTGGCTGATTTAGGTCGTGAAGGTAGTGAATTTTTTAAAGCCGTGTATGTTAATCCTAGTCGTATGGCTCCTACTGTTCGTGAAGATCAAGTAATAATGCATTTGGAGTCCTAACTATCATGTTTAGTAAAAAATGTAAAGAGCATTTAGATGAAGTAGATATGACTGGTACGCAACATATGATGTACGCTCTTAAAATCGCATTAAAAATACAATTATTGGTACCAGTATTGATTATTCACAGTATTGCTCCAAGATTTTTTAGAACTACTGCAACCGATGTAATGAGAAAGATCATTAATGATTAAAGCAATATTAGCGTGTGATGAAAACTGGGGTATTGGTAAAGAAGGTGGACTTCCATGGCCACATAATAGTGCCGACTTGAAATGGTTTAAAAAACTTACTGAACGGCAAATGATTATTATGGGGCGTAATACATGGGAAAGTTTACCTACCCGCCCATTAGACAATCGCATGAATGTAGTGATAACTAATCGCCCAATCGACGGCCCGCAACCTGACCGTGCATTTACTATAGATGAGTTTAAAGAAGCATTACCAGATCTTAAACCGCATAAGGATCGATATATTATTGGCGGCGCACAAATAGTTGAACGTTGTTTTGATGTCATTGACGAGTTTTTAATTAGTCGTATTAGCGGAGTATATGATTGCGATACGTATTTGCCAGTGGCTGTTTTTGAATTAGTATACAATAAAGTTGATTCTTATAATGAAGATGGTGTTAATGTAGAAAGATGGGTTAAAATTTAAAATGTTACAGTACTTGGGCGCATTACGCTACATTCGAGACTTTGGCGAAGACGTTAACGATCGCACTGGCACAGGTACACGCAGTGTCTTTGGATATCAGATGCGGTTTAATCTGGAAAAGGGATTTCCAGCAGTCACCACCAAGCGACTAGCGTGGCGGGCGGTGGTAGGAGAACTACTGTGGTTTCTTGAAGGCAGCACTGACGAGCGACGACTAGCTGAAATTACATATGGCAAGCCACGTGAGGAACTGACTGATAAGAGAACTATCTGGACAGCAAATGCTGAAGCGCAAGGCGTAGAGTTGGGATACACGAACGGTCGTCTTGGTCCAGTATATGGATTCCAATGGCGCAACTTTGACGGCGCAGAGTTTAACAGTGCGCCACATCTTCGCGGCACGGATCAAATCACATGGCTAATTAATGAAATTAAAACAAATCCAGACAGTCGCAGACTAATTCTATCTGCATGGAATCCTAATCAAATTGATAAGATGGCATTGCCACCGTGTCACACAATGGCACAGTTTAGAGTAATGAATGGTAAACTTAGTTGTCAACTCTATCAAAGAAGCGCAGACATGTTCTTAGGAGTTCCGTTTAATATTGCAAGCTATGCATTATTGACACACATGTTAGCCCAGTTAACTGGACTAAAAGTAGGCGACCTAGTACACACAATTGGTGATGCACACATCTATAACAATCACTGGGATGCAGTTGAAGAACAGTTGACACGTGAACCGCGCACTCGTCCATTGTTGTCGATGCCTGCGTTCAGCACACTTGCAGAAATGTTAAATACTGGCACTAGCGATTACACTTTAACTGGATATGATCCAATGGATTCTATTAAAGCACCAATGGCCGTATAGCACGCCTGTAACATTAGATTAGGATTAATATGGCACTTGGCCCGCAACAATTTTATAATATACTAGATCACCACCATCCTTCAGCAGCTGAATGGGTAGTTGTTAACTGGAACTTAGGAAACATGTGCAATTATAGTTGCAGTTATTGTCCTAGTATACTTAATGATGGCAGTTTTGGCTGGAATGATTTTGATGTTGTATCAAAATTTATTGATGCAGTATCAGATCATTATAGTCCACGCAAAGTATATTTTGAATTTACTGGCGGCGAAGTAACGCTGTGGAAAGACTTTGTTAAATGTGCAAAGTATATCAAAAGCAAAGGACACGCAATTGGATTTATCAGTAACGGTAGTAGAACTAGCCGCTGGTGGGAATCTAATAAAGTGTACTTTGATCATGTGTGTTTGAGTTTCCATCCTGAACACGCAGATCCACAACATTTCTTAGAAGTCGTAGAAATTATGGCAGAGCAGTGTAGAACTCATGTTAATATTATGGGACATACTGACCACGATTTATTTGACGCAGGCGTCAAATTAGCGGAATGCTTAACAAAAGTTAAAAACATCAGTATAGCGTTCCAACCACTAGTTATAGATTTTGGCGAAGTAAAATTTGAATACACCGCCGAACAAAATCATATCTTCGAAGAGCAATTTAATCTGTTCGGATCAAAAGTAGAACACACGCGCGAAATGGTGCTATATCGTGGTAGCATGGATATGCATGACACTGTTAATGATTTAAAACAGAATAGCAGCGCACATAGATTTATTTCCAATAGTCTAAACAACTGGAAAGGTTGGGATTGCTGGGCAGGCGTCGAGCAAATCATTATAGACTTTGATGGATCCGTTTGGCGCGGCTGGTGTCGAGTAGGCGGGTCGCTGGGATCTATTCAAAATGCTGCACAAGTAAAGTTTCCAGTAGAACCAGTACGTTGCAATAAAAGTTTTTGTCACTGTAACTTTGATATCATGTGTAAAAAAGTGTTACCTGAAAACAGATATGAAATCATTGATGATGAAGACAATGAAAACGAAGTATGTGTAACTAACGGGGTGGTGCATGATTCAAACGTACTCTGATACCTGGAAGTTTTATGTTAGAATAACAAACTTGACAGCAAGGCGTATAGATTTTACTCCATACTGTATGATTGACACCTTATATGATTACATAGAATCAATTAATACTCCTATACTTGGTATCGGATGCGGAGACAATAATTTAAAAGTTGTATTTCCACATAAAGAAATATACGGATATGACAACAGTTTTGAAGCTGACTATCGCGGCGCAGTGTTTGAGGACTGGCCATGTAGTGTATGGGAAGGTATTCCAGAATTTGAATATGGTGTTGCAATTAACAGTATGCACTGGAATGATATCAAAAACAATATTAGAATCGCGCTTAAAAAATGCAAGACATTGTACGTGACATTAAATGAAAATCAATCTCTGGACGGACTACGCACTGCTGAAGATTGGAAAGACGTTGGAGATGTCAAATATTTTTGGCATGGGCAAAAGGAATCTACTAGAGAAGAAATAGAAAGATATCTTAAATATGAACGAGGATATATGTTTAAAAACCGAAATCTAGCAGAAGATGTAGAGCATGTTTTTAACGCCACCGTAAATCGTGACCCTTACTTTGGGGTAATAAGGATGATTATAAGTAGAAATGATTAATAGGATTGTAAGTTTTGGTTGCAGTCATGCAACAGGGGCAGAGATAGAAGGCCCGTCTATTGGTTGGACCAAGAAAAGTATAGAACTGTCGTTTGGAAATTTGGTGGCTGCCCATTATGGTAAGACAGTATCTATGTCAGCCCGACCAGGAGGAAGCAACAAGCAAATGTTGTTGAATGTGATTGAACATGTACAACCTGGTGATTTATGTTTATTGTCTTGGACATATTTTGATCGCGACAATTATATTGCAACATCAGATTCAGACATTATACATTCAGAT
>Ga0208133_1000055_pt1 | contig 40991 bp, 34 predicted proteins | sample ColrivemetaGS535_FD_187595 | JGI IMG/M metagenome (GOLD analysis project Ga0208133, IMG submission 187595) | Estuarine microbial communities from the Columbia River estuary, USA - metaG S.535 (SPAdes) (version 2) | ecosystem: Environmental > Aquatic > Marine > Intertidal zone > Estuary | place... | reverse complement strand
ATGTATCGACTAACGCTTTAAATACATTCACAGGTTCTGCAAATGATAGATTTACTGAAATTGGTGTAGTTAGTGGTAGTTTGATAGCATCAGCATCCGCTGCAAAAACAACAAACGACTCACAAGGAGTTTCAATAACAAATATAAATTTAACTACTGCGAGTTTAAATACTTCAGTAACGGAATTAAACTCATATTCATCTTCATTAAAACAAGCATTTACTGCAAGTGGTGTTAATGTAACTTTTAATGGTAATACTACTATTAAAGGTGACTTATATGTACAGGGTACTCAAACAACGGTTGATTCAACAACAATCAATTTAGCAGATAACGTTTTACAATTAAATGCAGCTGGAACTTCTGATGGTGGTATTATTGTAAGAGATGCAACGGGAGTATCAACTACTTCGGGTTCTTTACTTTGGGATGTAACTGCCGATTACTGGAAAGCTGGTAAATTTGCAAGTGAATCAAAAGTATTAGTAGCAGGTGGAGATAGTGTAGTAAGTGGTTCATCTCAAATTACTATTTCATCAACAACTGGATATGGTGATTTTAGTGGTTCAGTTTCAGCATCAATTGCAGCAGTTGTTGCAAACGTAGGTTCAGGGGTTGGAGTTTCAATAACAAACTTAAACTCATTCAGTTCATCTCAATTAACTCAAAATGGTACATTAGGAAACTATACTGCAAGTGTTGATACAAGATTAACTGAAATTGGAGTTGTAAGTGGTTCATTAATCGCTTCAGCATCAACTGCAAAATCTACAAATGATACACAAGACATTAGATTAAATAATTTAGAATCTAAATCAGGAAGTGTTGATACAAGATTAACTGAAATTGGTGTTGTTAGTGGAAGTTTGATAGCATCAGCATCGGCAGCAAAAACTACAAACGATTCGCAGGGTGTAAGTATTACAAATATAAACTCATTCAGTTCATCGGTATTATCGCAATTAACTGAAATCGGCGTTGTAAGTGGAAGTTTGATAGCATCAGCATCAACGGCTAAAACTACAAACGATTCACAAGGAGTTTCTATAACCAACTTAAACTCATTCAGTTCTTCAGCATTAACTCAATTTACTGAAATCGGAGTTGTTAGTGGAAGTTTAATCGCTTCAGCATCAGCAGCAAAAACTACAAATGACTCACAGGGTGTAAGTATTACAAACTTAAATTCATTTAGTGCAAGTGTAAATACTTCAGTAACGGCATTAAATAGTTCAACTGCATCACAACAAATTAGTATAGATGCATTGAATGTTTCATCCGCATCTTTAAATACATTTAGTGGTTCTACTTTAGGTAGATTAACAAACTTAGAATCAACTACTGCAAGTTTAAACACTTCAGTAGCAGCATTGAATACTTCATCTGCATCTCAACAAACAAGTATAGATGCATTAAATAGTTATACTTCTTCTAATACTTCTACAACCGCTCTAAACGCATTTACAGCATCTGCAAATGATAGATTTACTGAAATCGGTGTAGTAAGTGGAAGTTTAATAGCATCAGCATCCGCTGCAAAAACAACAAATGATTCACAGGGTGTTTCAATTACGAATATAAATTCATTTAGTTCTTCGGTATTAACACAATTAACTGAAATCGGTGTAGTAAGTGGAAGTTTAATCACTTCAGCATCGGCAGCTAAGACAACAAATGACTCACAAGGTGTTTCAATAACAAACTTAAATACATTTAGTGCAAGTGTTAATACTTCGGTAGCAGCATTAAACACATCATCTGCATCACAGCAAATTAGTATTGACGCATTAAATGTTGTAAGTGGTTCAAACTTAGGAAGATTAACAAACTTAGAATCAACTTCAGCAAGTGTTAATATTTCAGTAACTAATTTAAACTCAACTACTGCAAGTTTAAACATTTCAGTAACTAATATTAATAGTACAACTGCAAGTTTAAACACTTCAGTAGCAGCATTAAATACATCATCCGCATCACAACAAACATCAATTGATGCATTAAACGCTTACACTTCTTCAAACACATCTACAACCGCATTAAATGCACATACTGCATCTGCGAATGAAAGATTTACTGAAATTGGAGTTGTTAGTGGTAGTTTAATTCTTTCAGCATCGGCAGCAGCAGTTGCAAACGCAAATCAAAACTTATTTACACAATCAGCAGAAACTAGATTTACTGAAATAGGAGTTGTTAGTGGTTCATTGATTAGTTCAGCATCGGCAGCAGCAGTTGCAAACGCAAATCAAAACTTATTTACACAATCAGCAGAAACTAGATTTACTGAAATTGGTGTAGTTAGTGGAAGTTTGATAGCATCAGCATCAGCAGCTAAAACAACAAACGATTCACAAGGAGTTTCGATAACAAACTTAAACTCATTTAGTTCTTCTGCATTAGTTAGATTAACAAATATTGAATTACACACTTCTTCAGCTGATATAAGATTTACTGAAATTGGAGTTGTAAGTGGAAGTTTAATAGCATCAGCATCGACAGCAAAAACTACAAACGATTCGCAGGGTGTTTCAATAACAAACATAAACTCATTTAGTTCTTCAGTATTAACACAATTAACTGAAATCGGCGTAGTTAGTGGTTCATTAATTGCATCAGCATCAACTGCTAAAACTACAAACGATTCACAAGGTGTAAGTATTACAAATTTAAATACAACTTCTGCAAGTTTAAACACTTCAGTAGCAGCATTAAACACATATTCATCTTCATTAAAAACAGCATTTGAATTAACTGGTTCTAATGTAGTAGTATTAGGTAACTTAACTGTTAAAGGTACAACAACGGCAGTAGAATCAAACGTAGTTCAATTAGGTGATAATATTATCGAATTGAATGGTACTGGCGCTGCAAATGGTGGTTTATTAGTTAAAGACCCAACTGCACCTAATACGGTAAGTGGTTCTTTACTTTGGGATTCTACAAACGATTATTGGAAGGCAGGAGCAGCAGGAGCTGAATCTAAATTATTAAGAGCAGAAGGTGATAATGTTGTTACATCATCTGCACAAATTACTATTTCCAATACAACTGGATATGGTGATTTTAGTGGTTCTATTTCATCTTCAATTTCAGCTTTAAGTGCATCGGTAGGAAGTGGAGCTGGAATTTCAATAACAAACTTAAACTCTTTTAGTTCTTCTGCATTAGTTAGATTATCGAACATCGAATCATTCAGTTCTTCAGCTGAAACTAGATTTACTGAAATTGGAGTTGTAAGTGGTTCGTTAATTGCTTCAGCATCGGCAGCTAAGACAACAAATGACTCACAAGGAGTTTCAATAACAAATATAAATTCATTCAGTTCATCTCAATTAACACAAAATAATACATTAGGTGTTTACACTGCTTCAGTTGATACAAGATTAACTGAAATTGGTGTAGTTAGTGGAAGTTTAATTGCATCAGCATCAACTGCCAAAACAACGAATGATACACAAGATGGTAGATTAACAAATTTAGAATCAACTTCTGCAAGTGTTAATATATCGGTTTCTAATTTAAATACAACAACTGCAAGTTTAAATTCATTTACTTCTTCTATTGATACAACAATTAAAACTAAATTAAATGTTGAAGGAATAGTAAGTGGTTCTTCGCAAATTACATACGCAAGTATTTCTTCTATACCAGCAGGAATAGTAAGTGGTTCTTCGCAAATTACATACGCAAGTATTTCTTCTATACCAGCAGGAATAGTAAGTGGTTCTTCGCAAATTACAATTAGTGATACGACCGGATTTACTACATATAGTGGTTCAGTTGCAACGGCAATAAGTGCATCAACGGCAGCAGCAACATTTGAAAATTTAGTTGGTAAGCCGGCAGGGTTAGTAAGTGGTTCAATACAAGTTGATATCACACAAACAACTGGATACTCAACATTCAGTTCATCAATTGAAACTAGAATTAGTATAATCGATGGTGGAACTTATTAATAAAACAAAATAAAGAAATAAATAAAAATATATTATGGCAAACAACCCAACTTCATCGATATTACTAAAACGTTCAGGCGTAGCAGGTTCAGTACCTACCACCGCATCGTTAAAAGTAGGTGAAATAGCATTAAATACCTATGATGGTAAAGCATTTTTACACAAATCGGGTTCAACTGATGAGGTAGTAGAAATCGTAGTTGCCGGAGCAACCGTAACGGGTTCGATTAGTTTGACTGGAGCAGTTAGTGCATCGGTAGTATCTGCATCTACTTTCATAGGTAGTGGTGCCGGATTAACCGGCGTAACTGCATCAATGAGACCCGATGACTTTGATTTCAACTCTGACCCGTTCGCAGGAACAATCGGATATATACAAGGTAGTGGTTCTCTTTATAAAGTAGCAACTACAACAAGTTCGGTTGATTTTAGATATAACGATGTAACAATCGCAACTATTACGGCAGGAGCAGGATTTAGTGGTTCTCTTTACGGAATCGGTGATGTATTAGCATTTAGTGGTTCAGTTCATAGTAGATTATTCAACTTAGAAATATCAGCATCATTTGGTCCAGATGGTGGAGAACTTTAATAACAAACAAAAAATTTAATAAAACCCCTCTTAGTAGGGGTTTTTTATTTTATAGTATATTTATGTTCGTAGTATATACTACATTTTTGTTAGATAACTTTAAAGACTTAGCCATATGGCATCAATTGTTCAGCTGAAACGTTCTGCGTTATCGGGTAAGGTACCTGGTACAGGTTCACTTAATTTAGGAGAATTAGCGGTAAATACTTACGATGGTAAGATTTATTTTAAAAAATCAGGTTCAATTGAAACGGTTGAAAGTGTACTAACAACAAATTCCGTAGTAACGGGTTCTATTAGATTAGAGGGAACTGGTTCGTTTGGTTCTCTAAAAGTAAACGATACACTTACCATTAATCATGGTGAAGCAATAATTAGTGGTTCGGCATTAGTAACAAACGACCTAACTATATTAGGAGCAGTTAATGCAAGACAATTCAATATTTCAATTATATCCTCATCTGTCCTTTTTGAAAGTGGCAGTTCTAAATTCGGTAATACATCCGATGATATACATTCATTCACAGGTTCGGTAGAAGTAACAGGAAGTGTAACCGCAACATCCTTTGTAGGAGATGGTAGTGGATTGACAGGAATGGTAGTAGATTTATCAACTGCACAATTAAATGATGTAGATGGAAATAACATTCCGGCTCGTTCATTTGCAGAATTATATGTAGCGTGTGCGGCATTGGATATCGTAGATTTGGATTTTGGACTATAATTAAAGAAAAAAGATATTACTATATTTATAAGAAACATAATAGATTTAAATGGCAGCTATATTTCAATTAAGAAGAGGTACAACGGGCGATAAACCAACGCTGACAGCAGGCGAGTTATATGTTGACCAAACTTCTGAAAATTTAATAGTTGGGGTAAATGGTTCAAAAGAAATTACTCTACTTAAATTAAATGACATTAATACAGGTTCACTTCATTTAACAGGTGATATCACATTAAGCGGTAGTATATATTTAGGAAATGCAACAGCGGATAATATTTCTGCATTGGGAGTATTTACTACAAATTTAGTACCAAATCCAACTAACACTATTGATTTAGGTACAACTTCTGCAAAATGGAGAAATGTATATGCTACAAATATATCAGGGGCAATCGCAGCAACAAATGGTGTAGTTTCTGGTTCATCTCAAATTACATCAATATTAGATTCTTTAAATTCATTTAGTGGTTCTCAATTAACTCAAAATACTGCATTAGCAACTATTTCGGGTTCGTTAATTTTAACTGCATCTGCGAATACAATTTCAGTTACAAATTTAAATTCATTTAGTAGTTCTCAATTAACTCAAAATAGTAATTTAGCAACTATAACAGGTTCGTTAATTTTAACTGCATCTAATCATGAACAAAGATTAGGAGAAATAGAATCCAAATCAGGCTCATATGATACTAGATTTAATTCTTTAGCAACTATATCTGGTTCATTGATTTCAACTGCATCGGCAAATACAATTTCAATTACAAATTTAAACTCATTTAGTAGTTCACAACTAACTGAAAATAGTAATTTAGCAACTATAACAGGCTCATTAATTTCAACTGCTTCGGCAAATGTATTATCGATAGCAGAATTAAACTCATATACAGCATCTCTTAAAACTGCAATAGGTGTAAGTGGGCAAAATGTAACCATATCAGGAGATTTAACAGTAAATGGAACTACAACCGCTGTAAACTCTACAACTATTCAATTGGGTGATAATATCATTGAATTAAATGGTACAGGTATTGCAAATGGCGGTTTATTAGTCAAAGACCCAACCGGAGGCTCAACGTTATCAGGTTCATTATTATGGGATTCTACAAATGATTATTGGAAAGGTGGAACATTATCAAACGAAAGTAAGTTACTAAGAGCAGGTGGAGATAGTGTTATATCATCATCGGCACAATTGGGAGATTTAAACGTATTCACAGCAAGTGTAACAAGTTCATTAGTATCAATTTATCAAACAACTGCATCTCTAAATTTATTTAGTGCAAGTGTAACAAGTTCATTAGTATCTATTTATCAAACAACGGCATCGTTAAATACCGCAACTGAAAGTTTATATACTTCCGCATCATTAATGACTGCATCAATTGCTTCATTAACTGCATCAGTAGTTACATTACAATCATTTAGTGGAAATGTTAATACGAGATTTGATAATTTACAAACATATACAACTTCGGTAGATGGTAGATTTACAAGATTAGAAAATTATACAGGAAGTGTTAATCAAACTACTCAAAGTTTAAATTCATTTACAGAATCTACTAATACTAGATTGGGATTATTAGAAGCATCAACGGGAAGTCTAAATACATTCAGTAGTTCAACTTTAAGTAGATTAACATTATTAGAAACATCAACCGGAAGTTTAAATTTATTTAGTGCAAGTGTAACATCTTCATTAATATCAATTTATCAAACTACATCTTCTTTAAATACATCTGTTTCTAATATTAATACGTTTACAGCAAGTATGACCGCATCTTACTTAACATTAAGTGCATCAGTTGCCTATATTAATACCGTTGCATTTGGTGGAGTGGATTTTAATGCACAATTCTTAGCAATTGCACAAACAACGGGTTCATTAAATTCATTTACTTCTTCAGCAAATGTTAGATTAAATAATTTAGAAGCAGCAACATCATCATACGAAACAAAGGGTAGAGGTATTGTAAGTGGTAGTTCGCAAATAGTTCCATTACTCCCAATTGGTGTAATTAGTGGTTCATTGCAAGTATTGGGTGGTAGTGGAGTTTGGAGTAGTTCGACTCAAATGCCAGTAGGTGTTGTAAGTGGAGCAGCTCAAATTCTAATTGGTGAGTTAGATGGATTTACTGATTATAATGATGGTATAATGAATGTTTTTGCCGGTAAAGAAGAAATAGCATCCGCAACCCATACATTGGTATCAGGCTCATTACAGGTGAAGTTATTATTACCAGCTGGGGTAGTTAGTGGTTCATCACAAATAAGCTCCTTATTCGAACCAATAGCAAGCTCTACACGTACATTAGTATCAGGCTCCACACAAGTATTAGGAGGTAGTGGAGTAGTTTCGGGTTCATCTCAAATTGCATCAGATATATCCGCATCATTATCAGCACAACATCTTAATTCAAAAGTAACTGGTATTGTAAGTGGCTCATCTCAAATATTAGGAGGTAGTGGATTATTTAGTTCATCGGTACAAATAGGAAACTATGTTGCAACCATAACAGGTACGGCAAATCAAATTGTAGTTGCAGGTTCTGGATTAAATAATGCAAGTGTAACGCTTTCAACACCACAAAATATTGATTCAGCAGCAACACCAACTTTCGCAGGTTTAACAATCAATGGAGCAATAACTGCAACGGGTGATATTACCGCATTTTATACTTCGGATGAAAGATTAAAAGAAAATATTCAACCAATCCAAAACGCATTATCAAAAGTAGAAACTATTAGTGGTAATGAATATGATTGGAAAGAAGGCTTTGAAGAAATTCATACAAAGAAAGGAAATGATATTGGGGTAATTGCACAAGAAATACAAAAAATACTTCCACAAGCAGTAATAGAAAGAGATAATGGATACTTAGGGGTTAATTATGAAAAAATAATTCCACTTTTAATTGAAGCAATAAAAGAATTATCTGCAAAAGTTGATAGATTGGAAAACAAATAGATATTTATAAGGGTATAGGGAATTTCTTGTACTTTAAACTAAAAAAAAGAGTAAACTAAAATGGGACTTAAATTTAGACGCGGTAGTACCGCACAACAATCCGGTTCATTAGCATTCGGAGAACCATATGTGAATACCACATTGGGAACATTGGTAGTGGGTGGAGCAACAGGCGATATCGTATTATCAGCAGGTGGAACAGGAAGTACTGGAAACTTTGGAGCAATTTCAGGTTCTGGATTAGATATTACCGGAAATGCAAATGTTGCAGGTAATCTAACATTAGGTGGAAAATTAACAATAGGAGATGCATCATCCGATACTGTAAATGTAGTAGCATCTTTGAGTTCATCACTTATCCCATCAGTAACAAACGCATTTGATTTAGGTTCTGAAAATTATTTTTGGAGAGACCTTTATATATCAACAGGTTCAATCAAATTTGTTGGAGCAGCGGGAACGGTAGTAGGTTCACTATCTAACGCAGCTAATGGAATGGTATTGGATTCTGGTATAGTAGCAAATGGTAATAGTTCATTTGGTACATCATCATTAGCAGTAACATCGGTAACTGGCTCATTAGCAGTTAATGGTAGAATAATCGCAACTTCTATTACCGGCGCAATAGCAGCAACAAACGGAGTAGTAAGTGGTTCATCACAAGTAATTGGAATATTAGATTCATTAAATACATTTAGTGGTTCTCAATTAACACAAAATACTGCATTAGCAACAATTAGTGGTTCATTGATTAGTTCAGCATCTGCAAACACAATCGCAGTAGCAAACTTAAATACAGCAACTTCATCATACGAAACAAAAGGTAGAAGTATAGTTTCGGGTTCATCACAAATTGATATAGTATCAACAACCGGATTTTCAACATATTCAACATCAGTAGATAGTAGAATTACAACTGAAAAAGGTAGAGTTGATGCAATTTTATCGGCAGCTGATGCAGATAAAGATACATTTGTAGAAATAGTATCTTTAATTAATTCAGTAGATTTAACAAACGATACCGCTTTTGCATCTTTCTATACTGCAAGTGTTGGAAGATTAAACAATTTAGAAACAACATCCGGAAGTGTAAATGTTTCAGTAAGTAATCTAAATACATATACTGGTTCAAACGATACAACTAACGGAACACAAAATACAAGATTAACGGCATTAGAAGCATCAGCATCTACCGCATTATCTACAAATGGTACACAAGCTACTTCAATTACCAATTTAAATTCTGCAACTGCAAGTTTATTGATTGAAACGGCTAATTTAGAAACATTTAGTGGCTCGGCTTTAACAAGATTAACCGCATTAGAAGCATCAGCATCTACTGCACTATCTACGAATGGTACACAAGCTACTTCAATTACTAATTTAAACTCTATAACTGCAAGTTTATTAATTGAAACGGCTAATTTGGAAACATTTAGTTCATCAGCATTAACTAGACTAGATAATTTAGAAGGTAAAGATATCTCAATCACTTTAACAGGTGATGTGACTGGTACGGGAACTATTACTAATTTAGCAAACGTTTCATTCGCAACTACAATAGCTGCAAATTCAGTAGCATTAGGAACTGATACAACGGGTAACTATATGAGTGATTTAACTCAAGGAACCGGCGTAACTATTACACATACTCCTGGAGAAGGTTCAAATGCAACAATTGCAATTGGACAAGCAGTAGCAACTTCATCATCTCCGACTTTCGCAGGTTTAACAATCAATGGAGCAATAACTGCAACGGGTGATATTACCGCATTCTACACTTCAGATAAAAGACATAAAAATAATATTCAACTTATACCAAACGCTTTAGAAAAAGTATCTAAATTAAATGGTGTAACTTGGGAATGGAATGATGATGTACATGAAGTAACAAAATCAACCCCTAAAACAGGTTTGATAGCACAGGAAGTACAAGAAGTTTTACCACAAGTAGTAATTGAAAGACAAGATGGTTTCTTAGCATTGGATTACTCAAAAATGATGGGTCTAATGGTAGAAGCAATCAAAGAACAACAAATTCAAATTGAAGAATTGAAGGCAAAAATAGGTTTATAATTAATGTACGATGTTTACTACACCACCGCTGGTGGGCCTTGGTTTAACAGCGGAGCAGATATATGGGTAACCGAATGGATAAAAGAAGTGGCACCTAACTTAGAAGTTAAGCCACTTCTTCTCTTCCATAGAAAAAAGCCCATAAATTACGAAGAATTTCCGATTGATATTGACCATATTTGGGAAACCAACGAAGATGAAATTATTAAAATCTTTGAAGGTGCAAGAAGGGTACACATATTACATGGTCATTATACACCAACAAAAGCAGTTCATCAAAATTTAGAAAAAATTGATTCAATTGTTTTCCATAATTTAACCAAAGTATCTTTAATGGCACAGCAAGATAAAGATGAATACTTGCATTGGTACGGAAATTGGGAATACGAAAACGAATTAATAAACAAAATTAAAAATAAAGTTTGGGTAGGATTATATCATTTTCCATATAAAACGGAAAATTTACATCATATTCCAAATAATTATACATTTACTAAACACAAAGAACTTTCAAACTCAACAGAATTAGGATATGCAGCAAGAGTTGAAGGTAGAAAGAATGTTGAATATATGGATGGATTAGGTGGATTTATTTCTACCAATTCAGAAACATTCAACAAATATTATAAAAAGAAATATGGATACAAATTTGAGAAATCAAAAGTTTACAAGTTTGATTACAAATATAAAGAAAGGTTCTACGAACTTGATTGGGGAATATCTCATTCTTGCTTTGAATATGAGCCATTCGGATATGGAATTTTTGAAGCAGTGGATTGGGGAAAACTTCCAATACTACATGAAAAATGGCACGTACCACTTGATTATAAATACAAAGCGAGTGATGCGTTATCGTTTAGAGAGACCTACAAAAAAATATGTGAGGATGATTACGAAACCCGTAAAACGGAATTTGAAAAACTTAAAAATTGGATGATTAAATACTTTTCTAATAAAGATGAATGGAAAGAAAAACTTTTAGATATTTATAACGGAGAATAACACTTTATACAATGGCAAGAACAAATTTATCGTTAGGGAATTTATACAGAGCAGTGAGTGGTTCGGCAAGAGTTGCTCAAGCAGTTTCAATTGGTGGACTAAGTGGTGCAACTGCTAATAGTTCATTTACTGCATTCGCAGTAGATTCTATAACAGCCAATTTACCAACATACACTTATATAGTAGAAAGTACCGAAGAAACGGCAACTTTTTCATTTAGTAATCAGGGAACTTTACATGGTACAAAAGTTGGTAGTGTTGCTGCAAACTATACGGTATCATTTGGTAATGCAAACTTTTCAGTAGGTTCTCCAACATTAGGAGCATCGCCATCATTTCCAATCACACCGGCATCAATTGCACAATCTTCTTATTCAGAAGCCAGTTCAGTATTATCAATGACATATGCAGATGGATATAATCTAAATGCAACAAACTATAATACTACAGCTACAAAAACTTTATACGCAGTTGATGTTTATAATACAATCAACCAACCGGATTTTTGTTTACTATTTGGTACACATATTAAAAAGGGAGATGGTTCTACTATAAATGTAGAAGATTTATCAGTAGGAGATACAATTAAAGCATGGGTGCCGACTGGGTTACCGGATGAAAGTCAGGATTCAGAAAGCGACCAAGTTGATTGGAGATTCTATATGCAAGATTCTACATCCGGTGCATATCAAGATGTAACTGTTGCCGATATTGTATTTAACTTTGCAAGTGGATATTATCAATTAAATGATGGCTTAATAAAAGCAACTGGAACGCATCCTCTTTGGGTTTGGGATTCTGAAATTGAAAAATATCATTTTAAAAACGTAGAAGATATATTAATAGGTGATTTAGTAGTAACATATGATGAAACAATTGGTATAAGTGAAGTTGAAGTTGATAATATTACAATTATTAACGAAGATGTAGAAATTGTAACAATTAACGTAGAAAACGCCGATGTGTACTTAGCAAATGGTGTAGTATCACATAACAAAGGTACAACAACTCAACCATATATCCCATCGGCTGGATTAAGAATGTATGTTGACCCATCAAAGGCATCATCAACGGCAGGTACAGCAACGGCTGATTGGTTAGACCTATCAGGATGGAATACGGGTGTTAGGCCGGCAGGGGTTCAAAACGCAGCAAGTATTACAGGCGGTAACCCATCGTATAATGCAGGAGCAAGTAGAAAGGAAAAATATTGGGCAGGAAATGGTACAAACCAATTTTGGTACAAAGATACTACTACAAATATCAATGGTGGTATTTCTCAATTCAATACTAATACAGGTACTATTCATATGTGGGTAAGACCTACAACAACATTAGGTGTAGCATCAAGACATATTTTTGATTACGCAGGTTTTTATGGTTTAGCAATTGAATCATCAGATAGTTCTACTTTAAATAGAGTAAAATTCTATGGTAGTACATTGGGAAATAGTGCACAATTAACGACTTCATTATCAGCAAACGTTTGGTATATGATTTCAGCAACTTTCCAACCATCTGGAACTGTAACAATATATGTGGATGGAACATCGGTAGGAACATTTACCGCAGCAGCATTTACGGCACCATCATCTACTAATTTCTTAACAATAGGAAGTAATAGTGCAAGAACAACGTTTTGGAATGGACAAATTGGACCAGTATTATTTTACAACACATTACAAAGTGGTACATTAGTAACACAAACATACAATTATTTCTCACCAACATACAAATAACATTTTTGTTGTTTTGAAATAAAACTTTATATTTATATTAGAATTAATAAATTAAAATAATTACACAAAATGGCAGACAAAATAGTATCACCAGGCGTATTTACAAAAGAAAACGACCTTTCATTCTTACAACAAGGTGTTGCTGACATTGGTGCAGCATTCATCGGACCTTTTAAAGAAGGACCATTAGTACCAACAATCGTAAATTCACAAACTGAATTCCAACAATTATTTGGAACAGTTGATGACACATATTATACTCCGTTAGCAGTACAATCTTATTTAAGAGAAGCTGGCGTAGCAACTATTTGTAGAGTAGCAGGTGTTGGTGGATATACTGAAACCGCACCTTTATTATTAACAGCAACTTCTGGTTCAGTATCAGCATCATTGGGTATTCTTTTCAATACCGCAGTAGGTGCAAATGGTGGATTTGCAGGAGAAACACTAACAGATTTAGATGGTGGTGGCGATTTTAACTTATCAACTTTAGGTTCAGCATCTTTGGATGTAACTGATATAAATGATATTGAAGCAGTGTTTGGAACATCGCCATTTGGAACTAAAGAAGCATATTCATATGGTTTTTTCAAAAATACATCTATGAATTTTGTATCTGCAACTTCTGCAAGTGTAACGGTATTGGGTAACCAATTATTTACATTTGATGCACAGGAAGCAGTAACTCCAACAATTAAATCTCAAACTATTTCAGGACAAAGATACGATTTATTAAAGTTCATCACAATCGGAGCAGGTAATTCAGCAAATACTAAAATAAAAATTGGTATCACAAATATTAAAGCAGCTGGTTCAGTTGCCGGTACTGATTATGGTACATTCACTGTAGTTGTAAGAGATTACGCTGATACTAACAAAAAGAAAACAGTATTAGAAACGTATTCAAATGTAAACTTAGACCCTAATTCTCCTAACTATATTAGTAGAGTAATTGGTGATAGAAATAGAGAAATTGATAGTAATGGTAAAGTAACTGATTTTGGTGATTGGGTAAATAATTCAAAATATATTAGAGTATGGAATAGTAATGATACGGCATATGTATCACCTGATTCAATTCCTGTACAAGCAGTTCCATTTGGACACGCAGCATATCAATTACCAGTTTCTGCATCAGCATTAATTGGTTCTGCAATTCCATCTGTAACATTCTTAACCTCATCAGTAGCACAATATGGTGGTATAGATTTGGATAACAATACTGATAACGCAATCTACTTAAAGCCAATTCCGACAGGAGCAGGTGTAGGTTCTAATTCAGTATTTGGATTGGATGCAGCAAATGGTGGTACATTATCAGTAGGTTCTTCTTTAGCACAATTCGTTGTAGCATTCCAAGAAGGATTTGATGGTATGAATCCGGCAACTACGATAGCTAAAGGTGATTCTATCACTAACGGAAACTCACAAGGTTTCAATTTAGCATCACTAACAACAAGTGGTTCAGTAGCATATATGAAGCATATTAACGCTTTATCTAACGCTGATGAATATGATATCAATATGGTAGTTGTTCCAGGTGTTAATAAAATTGACCATAATGCATTATTTACACAAATAGTAGATATGGTTGAAAATAGAGCAGATGCATTCTTTATAGGTGATATGGGTAGTTCAAATCATACTTTAGATGAAACAATTGGACAATTTGGTTCAGCAGATATTGATTCTAACTATGTAGGTACTTATTATCCTTGGGTTAAGACAATTGATGTAAATACAAACAAATTAATTTCAATTCCACCATCAGTATTATTACCTGGCGTATTCGCAGCAAACGATAGAGTAGCAGCAGAGTGGTTCGCACCAGCAGGTTTGAATAGAGGTGGATTAGTAGGAGCAGTTAGTGTATTAGATAGATTAACTCAATCTGATAAAGATAAATTATATGAAGCAAAAGTAAATCCAATCGTACAATTCCCTGGACAAGGTATCGTTGTATTTGGACAAAAAACTTTACAAGATAAACCATCAGCATTAGATAGAATCAACGTAAGAAGATTATTATTGACTGTTAGAAAGTATATCGCATCTACTTCTCGTTACTTAGTATTCGAACAAAACACAGCAGAGACTAGAAATAGATTTTTAAACATCGCTAATCCGTATTTAGAATCAATCCAACAAAGACAAGGTCTTTACGCTTTCAAAGTGGTAATGGATGAAACTAATAACACACCAGATGTAATAGATAGAAACATTATGAAAGGGGCTATCTTCTTACAACCAACTAAGACAGCTGAATTCATTCAAATTGATTTCAACATTTTACCAACTGGTGCAAGTTTTAACGGATAATTTAGAAATTAGATATTTATAATAGAAACAATTAAATAAAAAGTAAAATGCCAGAAATATTAGAGTTTGACAAAATGTTCTATAAGAATTTCGAACCAAAATTAGGGAATCGATTCATTATGGAAATCAACGGAATCGAATCTTATCTTATTAAGACCGCAGCGAGACCAACATTCACATCGGAAGTTGTTGAATTAGACCATATAAACGTAAAAAGAAAGATTAAAGGAAAATCGACTTGGGATGATATCACTATCACTCTTTATGACCCAATTGTACCATCAGGTGCACAAATGGTAATGGAGTGGGTTAGAAGTTCACATGAGTCATTAACAGGTAGAGATGGATACGCAGCTTTCTATAAGAAAGATATTACGTTCTATCTATTAGGACCAGTTGGTGATAAAGTTGAACAATGGACTTTAAAAGGAGCATTTATCAGTTCAGCAAACTTCGGTGAGTTGGATTGGGCTTCAAACGACCCATTATCAATTGAATTGACTTTGGCTTACGACTACGCTATTTTAGAGTACTAATATTTGACTGGAAATATATAGAAAAGGGGATGCAGAAATGTTATCCCCTTTTTATTTTTTTAAAAAGTTAATATATATTAGTAAACAATATTAAGTTATATTATGGAAGAGCAAATCGAAAAACAAGTTACAAGAGGGTTAGCACCACAAACTGCACCGCAGTATTCAGCACCCAAATCTTATCCTTTCCCAACGGAAATTATCAGTTTACCATCAAAAGGATTAGTATATCCTGAAAGTAATGCCCTATCAAAAGGTGAGGTTACTGTTAAATTAATGACTGCAAGAGAAGAAGATATTCTTACTTCAGCGGCATTGATTCGTAAAGGTATTCAATTGGATAAATTATTAGAATCTATTGTAGTTGAACCAGGCGTTAATATCAATGATTTAGTTATTGGTGATAAAAACGCTATTTTGGTTACATCTAGAATTTTAGCATTTGGACCGGAATACGCAGCAAAGATAACTGACCCATTTGATAGAGAAGAAGTTGATATTACTATTGACTTATCTAATATTAAAATTAAAGAAGTTGATGAAAGTATTTTAAATAGAGATAATGAATATGATTTCTTTTTACCTATATCAAAGACCAATATCAAATTTAAATTAATAACTCATGGAGATGAGATGATTATTAATAAAGATATTGAAGCAAGCCAAAAGGCTCTAAAAACTTCAAATGAAATCACAACTAGATACAGAAGAATAATCATCGAAGTAGATGGTGTAAGAGATGCTGGTACAATCAGTAACTTTGTAACCAATCGTTTATTAGCAGGTGATTCTAAAGCATTGAGGAAGTACATATCGGATATAAGTCCAGATTTGGATTTAAAATTTGATTATACATCCCCTGTAACTGGTGAGACGGAGGCACTTCGTATTCCTTTTGGGATTGGGTTTTTTTACCCTGCCGACTGATTATAGTTCCTATCTTCATAAAAAGATTTTTCAAATGGCTTACTATGCAAATGGTGGGTTCAATTGGAATGATTTATACTACATGCCGATTAAACTTAGAGAATTCTATTATAGAGAACTTCTTAAAGCTAAAGAAACGGAAAGAGAAGATATGGAGAGAGCAAACAGCAAAGCAAAAACAAATTCTTCTAAAGTAAGAAGAAGGTAATTAATTATTTGTTTATATTTATACATAAACATAAAGAATAGAATATGTCTAAGAAAACATTAATAGAAGTTCAATTACTTGATAAGATATTCAGCTTTTTTGCAGGTGGAAGTAGTACTTCTACAAAAAATAAGTTTTTGAATACTATCAAAGATAAAGAACCACAATTAGGTAGAGCATTTGATAATTGGGAAAATGATTTCCAAAAACTAATGGCTAATACTCGGAAGATATATGTTAAACATGGCATGGATACTACCGAATTGGATAAGTTGGTTAAATCATATAAGTGATAATATAACATCCATATAGATAATGCCTAATAATAATCCCAAATCAGATTTACAAGAATATAAAAGAGTCAAAAAAGAGCTCATTGAATTACGTGCTCTAGGAAGTGCTATAACTGAGGAGCAACGAAAACAATTAGAAATAAATGAAAAGCTAGCTAGAGTACTTGGAAAAAAAGTAAAAGCTCAAGAACAATTTGCTAAAACATTAAAGGGCAATTTATCCGATTTTGAGGAAATGGATGATACTATGGTTAGTATCGGAAATCAGATTGGTAAAAATACTAAATTAGCAGAACAAACTTCTAAAAGTTTTACAAAAGTCAAATTAGTTGCAGCTAGTATTGTAGCTGAATTAGCAAATGGGGGTGCTACAAATGAAAAAACTGAAAAACAAGTTGAAGCAGCAGTGGGTGCATATAAAAATATGCATACTTCTATTGCACAAGCTAACAAACAGTATGCATTAGGTAACATAACAGCTGAAGAACGTAATAAATTAATTGAAGATGAAGCTGAAAAATATAAAGATATTGCCGGAGGTATTGATATGGCTAACATTTCTTCTGAGGACTTAAGAAAGCAATTGGAATTAATGAACAAGGAAAGTGAATCCTTTGCAGAGTCAATGAAACAATCTAAAATACGTGCTGAACAATTAGATAGCGCATTTGAATCATTTGCAGGAATACCAGCATTAGGTGAAGTAAATAAATTAATTAAAACAAATATAAGAGATACAGTGGCATTTAAAGCAGCTGTATTTGCATTAGGAGCAGCATTAGGAGTAGCAGCAATGGAATATTTTGGAGCTCCAATGAAAGCAGCACTACAAGCTGATAAAGAAAGACGTCAAAACGAAATCGATACGATAGGGGATGTTGCTAAATTAAGAAAAGATGCAGAATTTATACCTGCGCAAATAGGACAAGAAAGATTAGAAGCTGAAATTGAATCAACTAATCAAATAAATAATTTAATGCACGAAGCGGCATATGCTGGACAAAAGGCAGCAATTCAATTCAGTGCATCTATGCAAAGTGGAGCTGCACAATTTGAAAGAGCAGCAAAAACGGCATTGTTTGGTAATAAATTAGGTTCAGTTGGATATGGTGCAGCTCAATTACAATTAGCAGGAATTGGTGCAGATAAAATAGCATCAGCAATGGAAGCTGCAAGTGCAGCAACCGGTAAAATGCCAACCGCAAAAGCAGCTGCTGATATGGCAGTTATGGCTGAAAGAACCGGACAATCGGTAGATGATATATCAACCATCAACGAAGCATTTATGCGTATGGATGGTATGAGTGCAAATGTTGCTATGAATATGCAAGAGGGAATGCGTAATATGGCAGACCAGGCTGGCATTGGATTAGGGAACTTAATGAAGGAGGTTGCAGAATCTTCTAAGGAAGCATTAGGATATCAAATTAAGAGCGGACCTGCACTAGCTAAAGCAGTTGCATACACACAATCGATGGGATTGAACTTCGGTGATGTAGCTAAAGCAGGTAAAAATATGGTAATGAACTATAAAGATAGTATCAAAGCCGAAATGCAATTAAGTTCATTATTAGGTGAGCAAGTAGATTTATCAGAAGTAAGAGCTAAGTTTGCAGCAGGTGATACATCCGGTGCATTGGAATCATTAAAAGCACAAGGATTAGACCCTGCTGAAATGGATATGTTCCAACAACAGGCATTACAAGATTCGTTGGGTGGTATGGATTTAAGTTCATTATCCAAAGCAGCAAATAATACTGGTAAAGATGTATCATTATCAGGAGGAGATGCAAAAGCTGGTAATAAAGATTTCTTATCAAGAACCCAACAAGCGGAAGCTAGTTTAAATGCAAAAGAAGCATCGATATCAGCAAATAGTGCAGTATTAGATGCAAAGTTATCTCAAGCAATAGCTGATGAATATTTAGCATCGCCTGAATACGAAAACTATAAAAAACAACAAGCTGAAGCAGCAGTTGCGGCTCGTGAATTAGAAGGTTCGATGACAGATGCATGGAAAGCAACTGATGAATATAAAAAATCACTTTCTGATAGTATGAAATTAAATTTCGTAGATGGTATCAAAGAGAAATTACTTGACGGGGCAGCTGCAATAGGTGGTGGTTTATTAACAACCGGAATTAGTAAGATGTTCGGAAAAAAAGGTGGTGATGTTGCATCGATGGTAACTGGTGGTGGAGGCGGTGAAGAAGGTGGAGGTGGAGGTGCTGGTGGAGGCGGTGGAGCTGCAGAAGGGCCTATTGCAAGTGTAGCTGCACAAATTGAAGCAGCAGCTCCGGTATTAGAAAAAGCAAAACCATTAGGTAAATCGATAGCAGAGTTTGGTAAGGGAATAGGTAATTTCTTAAAAAGTGTTGGCGCGGGATTAGGAAAAGTAATACAATCTTTATTTCAAGGAATTGCAATGGGATTAATGTTCTTTGCAAATCCAATGGTTGTAGCAGGAGCAGCAGGATTAGCGGCATCAATTGCATTGGTAGGAGCTGGTATTGCAGCCGCATCTTGGATATTGGGTAAAGCATTACCTACTTTAGCTGAAGGATTTGTAGCATTTAATGATATAGATGGTGCTAATTTAGCTAGAGTTGGATTAGGTATTGGTGCATTGGGAGTTGGTATGGCAGCAATGGGGGTAGGTGCAGTAATCGGTGGTATAGGTAATTTAGTTGGTAGTTTATTTGGAGGTGGTATAGAAGATACGATTAAAAAAGTAGAAAAATTTGCAGATGCAAATATAGATGCGGCCAAAGTAAAAAATAATGCAGATGCAATCGTAGCATATTCAAAAGCAATGGCAGCATCTGGATTAGGAAATGCCGCAAGTGGACTTGGTAATATGGTTGGTGGTATTGCAAATGGTATTACAAAATTCTTTGGTGGTGATACTGAATTACCATTAGATAAGATGGCAAAATTTGGAGCAACACCTATTGCAAATGCAGATGTAATAAAACAAAATGCAGAAACATTTACAGCATTTGCTACCGCAATGGATTCATATAAAGGTAGTGGTGGTTCAATAGGTGGTGTATTAGCAGAAGGATTGGGCAAATTCTTTGGAGTAAAACCACCAATAGAACAAATGAAGGAATTTGGTAAAGAATTACTTGTTCCTGATACAGCAATATTAAAAGCAAACGCAGAAGCATTTACCGTATTTGGTAATGCAATGGCAACATATAAAGGTAGTGGAGCTTCAACGGGTGATGCATTGGCACAGGGAGTAGCATCATTCTTAAATGTACCAAGTCCATTAGATAAATTTAAAGAATTTGCAGCAATACCCGGTATTGATGTACAAAAAACAAAAAATAACGCAGAAGCATTTACCGCATTTGGTAATGCAATGGCATCATATAAAGGAGAAGGAGGGACAGGATTTTGGTCTAGTTTAGGAGAAGGAATATCATCTTTCTTTGGTGGTGGTAAAGAAGATTTAATTACTAAATTCCAAAGATTTGCCGCATTAGATGCAGGCGGAGTAACTGCTATATCAACGGCAATTGGAAGTTTTAATGCAAATTTATCTGGATTTAGTTCGGAAAGTGCAGAAGCAGTTGGTACAGGTATGGCAAGTGTTGCAACAGCTACAACTGATTATTTAACAGCAGATAGAACGGCAGCAGTTAATGCATTTGCAAGTTCTATTGGATATTTAAATTCTCAATTAATGGGATTAGCTGGTGTCGGACCTTTAATGGAAACAACAACATTAGCATTTATAAATTTAGCATCTGCATTGGATAGATTGGCAGAAGTTAATGTAAAAGCAGTTAATGATTTACCTTGGATTAGAATGACAGCATTTGCATCAGCGGGTGGTAAAATTGTATTAGCACAATCAGCAAATAATTCATTTAATATAGCACAAGATACGGCTAAAAATATCGATAAATTAGCAACCGATTCAAAAGCAAATATTCAAATATCTAAAAACTTACAAGCTCTATTAGGAGTATTAGCAGATAGTAAGGATGCATCATTCTCACTTAATATAGATGGTAGTGCAGTTACTAGAATGATTACAAAGAGAGAGGCAGATAGAAAAGCCATGCTACCTCCAGGTAATTAATACTTTCACATTTTTATTTAATGGATATTTATAGTAAATATAAAACTATAAATGGCGACAATCAAAGACCTATTTAAACAGCAAAATAAAGACCTATACGGGCTGAAAGGTAAACTTTTTATAGAAAGTAGAGGATTGATTAATGCTCCAAGAGCAGCAGCTTTGCTTACATCATCACCAGATGCATTAGGAGATTTAATTGGTAATCAAATAGGCGGCGCATTAGGTGGTAGTGCAAACAGACCATCTGATACTATATTTAAAAATAATACATTTTTTTCAAAACCAATTTCATTAGGTAAAACTAGAAGAGGTTTACAAGATGCAATTGAAAAAGAAACAAATTATTTTGTAAAAAAATCACCAGCACCGGCATCTATATTTGCACAAATAAAACAAGGTGGTTCATCAGTAGCTGGAACAGCTGCTAATTTAGCAATCGGTGCTTTAAATAAATTTGGTAGCAAGCAGGGATTAAAGGATTTAAAAAAATTAGCAGATTCTTTAAAAAAGCCAGAAACCGATGAACAATTTGGACCTAAGTTTGGGGCAAAAGATGCAACCGGTAAACCAAGTGTTTTAATTGAAGATAAAAAGTTTTCTAAATATTATAAGGGTAAAGAAGGTAAGTTAGAAAAAAGAAAAAATTCAGCAATATTAGATGGAAAATCTCAATTAGATTTAATTAATTATAATATACTAACTGTATTAAAATCAGATAAAGAATTATCAAAAGGCACACTTGATGCTTTGATAAAATCGAATGAACAAATACAAACCCCATATGTTTTAATTAAAAGATATAATAAACCAAATGATAATATATTATTGACTGGAACAATTAGTGGTATTACCGATGAATCTACACCTGAATGGAATAATTTTAAATTTATAGGTTCGCCATTTCAACAATATCGTTATATGGGAGTTGAAAGAAGTATATCATTTAGTTTAAAAATGTATTATACGGATAATGATACTAAATTATCAATGCAAAAAAGTTTAGATAAATTAAGAACATTAGTTTATCCAGAAGAAGATATTAGTGTAATTACTTACCCAACAAATAGTGATGGTACTCTATCATATAGTCCACTTGGATTTAATGGTAATTTTATATATTTAACTGTAAATGGATTGTATGATGATTTATTTGGATTGGTAGAATCTTTATCAATTGAAATAGATGATGCAGGTGTATGGGCAACTACTTCTGATAATTTTATGGATGGTAGTGATGTTAAACCATATCCAACTGTAATAAATGTTTCTTTGGGATTCAAAATTATAAATAATCCGAAAATAGTAGAAAATAAATACGAGTATCAATTTACATCAGGTTCAGTTGTATAAAAGTTAAATAAATAAATTATGGCAAATAGATACACATATACAAATCCAAAAAAAGATTCTGATACAAATGTTATATATATGGAATCTACTATATATCCAAAAATAGAACCAAAAGATAGTGATTTTTATATCATATCTTCGGCCGGTGATAGATTGGATTTATTAGCAAATACATACTATAAAGACCCTTCTATGTGGTGGGTTATAGCAACTGCTAATAATTTAAATGATGCCAATTTCTTTGTAGAAGCTGGTACACAATTACGAATACCTGCCGATACATCTGATATTTTGAATAATCTATATAAAATAAATAAATAAGTTATGCCGTTTCCATTTTTAGCTCCTCTTAGTCCTTGGATTACCGATATAATGATGCAAAGAGAGAGTAGTCCACTAATGACATCTTTTAAAAGCCCTTGGGTTGTATTAACATCAGCTGCATTGGTTGTACAGGGTTCAGCTGACCCGGATATTGATAAACGAAGGCAGGAAATATTAGATATAATTGATGGTAAAACCAAAGGAGATTCGTTTAAAGGATGTATAATTGCAAACAATTCGCACGATTTAAATTTAACATATGCGGTAGGTAAAACACCAGTTGGAATTGATTTTACAGGTAAAGTTATAACTGTTACGGGAGAATCTGGTAGAAAAGTATCTACACCAATTATAGAATCGGTTGATGTTGATACGGATGGCGCAAATAATACATTAAAAACTGCTAAAATAAATGTTAGGTGTTTTACTTTAAAACAATTAGAAATGTTTGAATTGTTTTTTATGAAACCCGGTATGAATATATTAGTAGAATGGGGGGATACTTCTTTAACGAAAAGAAATTTATTTGCAAGTACGGAAATAAATAGTCCACAAAATAAAAAAAGAGAATATAATGCATTAAAAAATGGTGTAATAGAAACAATTAAACCATTTGATAAATATGTTGATGCATTAGTTCCAAAAACTAATGATTATGATAATTTTTGTGAATCATTTTCAAAATATTATCGTTCAGATACAACGGCAATTGCAGAATATTTGGGTAGAGTACAACGTTCATTGGGAACATATGATTTAGTTGCAGGAAAAGTTTTGGATTATTCATTTTCAATAAATGATGATAATACATATAGTGTTTCATTGGAGATATCACAAGGAAATCAAGTAAGTTTAGCAATACCACATAGCAAATCTAAAACGGATTCACAAGATAAAGCAAAATCAACAAATCCCGAATACCCAGGTCCAGAGCAAATTAAACAATTAATAATAGCTGATTTTAATTTGGATGAAAAAACATTTATAGATAAAGTTGCAAAAGGAACACATCCAATTGATGGTGGAGAATGGGAAAACGATTGGTTTAATTTTTTAAAAATAAATAAACAGCAATCTGATACAATAATATCTGATACAGCATATGTATCACTTAGATTTATATTACAAATTTTAATGAATTATGTAATACCTGACAAAAATATAGACGGAGAATTTTTTAAATTCAACTTACCAACATATAAAAATAAAGATGGAAAGGAATTAAAAATACTACCAGTTACTTCAAATAAATATATAATATCATCAAGTGATAAAGTAATTTTTCCAACTGATACATTACCCTATATATATGCACCACCCAAACCAAAAGAAGGACAACAACCAAAAGAAGGTGAAAATATAATTAAAATAATTCCTAATGAAAAACGACCTGGTTCGGCTTCAAATGGTATAATTAATGGGTATAATTTTCATACTAATGAAAAATTAATTGTTCCAAATGACCCAATGAATCAATTAATAATACCAGAAGGCCAAGGCGATGCAAAATTGGGAGATGCATTGAATGTTTTTATAAAATATGAAGATGTTGTAAAAGCTTGGAATTCCACATATACTAGAATTGATTTTTTAGAAAAAATGTTAAATACTATAAACGAAAATGGATATGGATTATTTACATTGATTTATGGAAATATTAATGATAATTCTGGTGGAACTATAATTGATGCAAAAATGACATCATCCGATAATCAAGTAAAAAAGCAAAACGAAAAAGATATTTATAGATTCAAACCAACTACCATTAACTCAAATGTAAAACAATTTAGTTTTAATTTTGAAATGAGTAATTTAGTTGCCGGTAGACAGATATTTAATTCAGGTAAATTATTGGAAGATGCTAGGAAAGAGCAGAAAACAGCTGATGATAGTAAATTAGTATTACCAGCATCCGCATATAAATCAATTGATAATGCAACTATGGGTAATGCCGATGGTTGGTATTCTATTAATAATGTTGAATTCAAAAGAATTACAGCTAATTTTAAAAAAGCACAAGAAGCTGCCGTAGCAGGGAAACCCCAAATAGACACAACACCAAAAACATCAACTACCGAAGCCACCGATTTTTTACAAATAGCATCTACAAAATCTATAAATTTTTATTTAGATTCAAAAAAAACCAACGGCCCCAAAGATTCTACTGTATTAATATATAAGGATAGTGATTTAATATATAACGCCGTTAATGGAATATTAGGAGCCCCAGGTGGAGTTCCAAAACCTAAAAAATCTACATTATCACCAATCGAAGTTACCATAACAATTGATGGGTTTAGTGGATTTAGTCCAGGTCAATATTTTAAAATAGATGGTATACCTGAAATATATAATCAAACTGGAGTATTTCAAATTACTAATATAAAACACAATATTGCACCTGAGGGATGGGATACAACTATTGAAGCCGGTTTTAGAATTGTTGAAACTAATAAAGAACCCCCTAAAAAATAAAATGTATAATAACGTAGCAAACAATATAGATTTATTTGTAGTAAATACACCAAATACGATTGTACCTATTCCAATCGATGATGATTATTCAATTGGATTTATCAGAAGATATTTTGTTAGGAAAGCTAATGATGAGCATGGATTTACATATGAAATAGCTAAAGATGAATATGCTGAATATATAGATAATCCATTTTGGACAACAGCCGATATCAAATGGAGAATAACAGGTCCATTAAATCCAACTTATAAAGAAAATGGAGATATAGATGATAGAGGTGTTATGAATTCTAATAAAGCAGCAATTGGACTAGCAACTCATAAAATAAAAAACATTGGATTATATTTACCAAATGTTTTACAATTTTATAAATGATAAAAATCATTTAAAAATTTGGTAATTAAAATAATTTTTTGTATATTTAATTATATAAACAAATTAGTTATGAAAGAATACAAACACTTATCCTTTGAGGAAAGACAACAAATGACCTTTGATTGGAGATACAGAGGTTGGACAGTTTTAGAATTATTAACCGAAGATGAGGTTAATGAATTAAACGCAGAATTAGATAGATTAAGATTGGAAAGAAATGCAAACGAACCTGAAAAATGGCAAGAGTTTGAACCAATCATGCACCCACACAAAACTTCTGAAAAAGTTGAAAAAATGTTTTCACATCCAAAAATTGTGGAAGCATGTGAATTCTTAATGGAAGGCAATGTAGTTGGAATGCAAACTTGGGGTTATTATAAACCAAAAGGTGAATTAGGTAGAGATATGCACCAAAATGCATTCTACACCGGATGTGGGCATAACGAAATTGTAAACACAGCATTAGCATTAGATAACCACGACCCTGAAAATGGAGCAGTTTGGAATTATGAAGGCTCGCATAGATTACCTACATTGCCAATTGAAGATAATGAGGAAAGAAAGAAAACAAATACAGGCAATTGGAGAAGTGAGAGAGGTAAGAGTTGTGTAATGCCTGAAGGACATGATTTTAAAAAGATTGAAGGATATTTAAGAAAAGGACAAGTAGCACTATTACACTCACATGTAGTACATGGTAGTGAACCAAATAGAGATACAACAAGAATGAGAAGAAACTTCTTATGTGGTTATTTAAAAGAGGGTGCTTATTTCAATCCAGGAAATCAAATGAAAAGAGAACCAATTGATATTTACGAACTACGTGAAAAACATTGGGGAAAATAAATTTTGAAATAACAAATATTTTTCGTATATTGTAGGGTATGAACTTAATAGAAGATAGGGATACCCTACATTTTTTTGTCAAATCTAATCCAAACATTAAATTACTAGTGCCTGTGTGGAGCTCACATAGGGCACATGAGTTTGGTACACATATTTCATTCCTATATTATAGAACCGATTCGGAAGATGGTATTATTAATTTTAATCATATCGATGCCAATGGACTTCCACAATTTCCAATAGAAAAACTTTGTAATGAAAATACCCTTGTTTTGGGTAATCGCTATATTCAATCAAAAGGACTGGATTACGAATGGGTATACTTTGAAGAGTATGGTAAACCATTCATATTCAATGAGTTCGCTGAATCGCTTTATAAGGGGTATAGAAACGATTATACCGAGATGAATGATTGTATCCCACTAATGAAGTGGTACGAACTCTTAAAAGCAATCCCTGATATCCAAAATAGACGAAGTTGGTATCGTACATATTCAGATTCTATTAAAATACTTGGGAGGCTGGAGGGGGCTGGGGTAAAAGTCGAAGAAGAAAAATTTATAGATAGTTTCAGCTTCAATCCCGCCTTCATAGATGCCGGAAAAGTATACACACAATACAATCCATATACAACAACCGGTCGTCCATCCAATAGACATCTCAACGTAAACTACTCTGCTCTTAACAAATCCGATGGAACTCGTTCTGCATTTGTAAGCAGGTTTGAAGATGGTACTCTCCTTCAATTCGATTATGAGTCGTATCACATTCGTTTGATTGCAAAGTTGATTGGGTATGAGTTTCCTAAAGGGGTTACCGCTCACCAACACTTAGCCGATTTATATGGGTGTGATTATGAAACCGCAAAGAAGGTAACATTTACTTATCTATATGGGGGATTAGATGATTCGGCACGAACTATTCCGTTTTTTATAGAAGTTGATAAATATATAAAGGGATTATACCAAAAGTTCGTAATCTCCGGCCGTTTAACGACTCCTCTCTATAAGAGGGAAATCCATTTCTCAAAAATTGAGGGAGCGACTGAACAAAAGGTATTCAACTATTTGTTACAGGCATTGGAAACTGAAATCAATTATATGAAGATTGGTAAGGTGTTAGATTGGTTGGAGTGTAAAAAATCGAAAATGGTACTTTATACCTATGATGCTTTTCTTATAGATACACATCCCGAAGAAAGGGATGAGATTTTAAAATCGGTTACGACAATTATGGAAGAAGGTGGATTCCCAGTCCGAGCCGAAGAAGGAAAGAATTATGATGATTTAAGTGTAATAGATTAAAAATTTATATTTATATCATATAATTGTGTTTAATACAAATTAAAATAAAGATGTCAATAAATTTCCAAGAAATCCTTAAAGAATTAGAATATCGTGTAGAACATGGTATTATTGATTTAAATAAGGAACAACAAGTTACAACATTAGCAGAAATTTTAAGAGAGAATGGTGTTTCTGATGCCAATGAAATGGCTCAGAAAGCTAGAGTATACTTTTCTTATATAAATGAAGCACCTAAAAAAGAACCATTAGATAAGGTATTAGCTAAATCTTTTAAAAACCCTGAAACCGGAAATGATGTAAGAGTTGCATCCGCATTAGGATATGATAGAAAAACGCAAGCATATAATATTGCAAAGGGAATGATGAAAAAGAGTGGGTATAGTGAGAAGGATGTTGATATGGTAGATACTACCGATGATGATGCAGAACAACCAATAAAAGGTAAAAGTGTATTTGGTAAAGGTAAAGGTGCTAATGTATTTGATAAAGGTACGCCAAAACAAACAAAATCAGGCAAATCATTCGTTCCTTCAAAAGAAGATATAGCTAGAAAGCAATTAGATGATAAGAAATTATTAGAAATTGTTAAATTTGGTTTAATACCTTCGGCTGAAAAGCAATTAAAGGGAGCTGGTGTGTTTGACCCAACTGAAAAACAATTACTTGCATTAAAAGAAGTAACTGAAAAACAATTAAAAGACCCATCATATAGATTAGAATTACCTAAATACGAAGTATCGGAAGAACACATCGATAGAACGATTGAGGTAATGAAAAACGAATTAGGTAAAGATTTTACCAAAGTTAAGCAATCTATAACTAAAGCAGGTGGAGTTGCTTCTGAATTAACAACCGGCGAAGCGGGTGTTCAAAGATTTAGAGATATTGTTCAATTATATCTAAGTAATGGTGGACGTAGTGTAGTTACAGGTGAAGTAGTTCCTTTCAATCAAATGCAATTAGACCATCATATTCCTTATTCAAATGCAGGAAAAATTGTTGCTGAAAAAAAGAAAAAAGGAATTAAAACAACTTTATTAGCTGAGCAAGACCGTTTAGATAGTCCTGATAACTGGGATTTAATTGAAACTCCTTTGAATCAATTGAAAAATTCATTAGAAGGTTCGGCATTATTAGATAGAGTGGTAAAAAAGTTATCAGCATCACCTGATGATAAAGAATTAGTTAGATTAAAAAATGAAATAGTTTCAATCAGACGAGAAAAATTACAAGAATATTTTATCAAATCAGTAGGAGCAGGCGATTTCTCTGGTATTAATGAAGATAGTTTGAAAAAAATGAATCCAGATGAGAGAATGGCTTTAATGAAAGCTTGGAATTTCTGGCATCCAAATGTTATGGAATTCAATAGTATAATGAAATTAGACCCAACATACGAAAAGAAATTAAAAAAAATGGGCGTAAACCCACCACCACCTGATAATAAATTTCACATCGATAGATATCAAGCTGGCAAAGGTGTAAGAGCTAGAGGTGTTAGGAGACCTGTTCCAGAAGAAGTTAAAGTAGTAGCAAGTACGATGGTTAAAGCTGGGGTTAAACTTCAAACTAAAAAAACTTTAGATGCTACAAATAGTATCTTAGATAGAGGACGTAAGATGGTAGAAAAGGAAGCTGGAGTTAGGCAGCAACAAATAGACCTTATAAAGGCTAAACAAAAAGGTAAAAAATAATGAACACACAACTACTTTGCTTATTCACAACAAAGCAGGATTTAGATAATTCGGTTAGTTTTATATTAGGAAGTTATATTTTAACAAACCCAAATGTTTTTGTTTTAGAAAGCAAACTAAGACCAGAAGAAGCATTCATAACATTCAATGTAGGTAAGGGTTCTGCTCCAATTTCATCTGAATGGAAAACTATTTTAGTACATAGAAAGAAACAATCAAATACAATATACACTATTAACGCCCTAAATGAAGTAGTTAAATCAAAGACAGGTGGTATGTTAGATAATTCATTTCAAATCGATTGGGAAGAATTTAGAAATTGTATCCTAACAACCTCAAATACAGGGTACAAAAAAATAGCTACAAAAGTTTTTAAAAGTTTTAATACAGGCAATTTGGAATTCTAATATATTTTTCGTATATTTGAATATATGACAAAAAAGAAATTCCAACCAATTCAATTTCATACCGATAAACCTGATGATGTTTTTCAACATCACACACTTGATGTAGCTAAGGCTATTATCTTAGGTATTGAATATGGAATTTCTGCAAGAAAAAAGAAAGTAGAATTTGCACAGGTTATAATAAAAGAGTTTCTTGTTATCACGCTATCAGTCGATAGTAGAGAATTTTTAGATTTATTAGATGAAAATTTACAAATACTCGTAGAACATGAGGAGTATGAATTATGCGCTTTAGCAGTTAAACTGAAAGATAAAATAAATAAGAAAAATGAAAAAGTTACTAAAAAAGTTGGATTGGTGGTTTGATATCTATATTGTATGGTTTCTATACAATGGTAATAAGACCCAACGTTATTATGAATATTTAGAAAAGAAGTGGAAAATTAAAAAATAAGTTATGGCACCTAAAAAAGTAGAAGGAGAATTCCATATTGGAGATGGACAGCATTTATTAGTAAGAAGTAGTACTGTTGTCGAAATGCATGATTATCTAAAATTAATATCGAATGAATCAACGCGAGTAATTTTAGATGTTAAAATAACAGCTGATTTTGGAAATATACCGGCTGAGTATCATCAATTGTTTATGCAGATGATGTCAGTTAGATATGGAGGCGCAGTAAACATTTGGGATAATACACATCCATTTGCAAAACCAGAAATCAAAAAGAAAAAATGGTATCAATTTTGGAAAAATTAAAAATAAGTTATGAATAAAGAAGAAATGACCGCAATTCAATATTGTGAAGAAACCTACCCACAAACCTGTGAAGAGTTTAAAGATATTTTAGACGAGATGTATACTACATTTTGTAAGAAACAAAGAAACTACGGACCAGGTAATATTTCAGTAGGAACACCTTTGGCTACTAAGGAAGATGTTAAATTATCCCTAAGTGGATTATGGTTCAGAAAGAACGATAAAATCAACAGATTAAAACAATTAGTAGTATTAGGACAGCCGGATGAGGTTGGGGAGTCAATTGAGGATACATATGAGGATTTAGCTGTATATTCAGTAATTTCCCTATTAGTTAATAGAGGAAAATGGGCAAAATAAACCTTAAAATATTTGGCAATAACAAAAAATAGTTGTATATTTGTTATAACAAAAGCCAAAAAGTTTATATTTAGATATAGGAATATATCGATATAAACCTCAACTTTAAAAACAAATTCTTAAACTTTAAAACAAAAAAAGCAATGGACATTTCATTAGCACTGAAGAGATTTAGCTCTCTTCAAAACAACACAAAGAAGTCGGATTCAATCTGGAAACCGGCAAACGGAAAATCTCAAATCCGTTTAGTACCTTACAAATTCAATAAGGATATTCCTTTTATCGAATTGTATTTTCACTACAATATTAACAACAAAACGTACTTGTCACCAATTTCATTTGGAAGACCTGACCCAATCGTTGAGTTTGCAGAAAAACTTAAACGTACAGGCGATACTGATGATTGGAAAGCAGGTAAGAAAATGGAGCCAAAGTTAAGAACCTTTGCACCAGTTATTGTTCGTGGTAAAGAAAACGAAGGTGTTAAATTTTGGGGATTTGGTAAGACGGTTTATCAGGATATCTTAGGATATATTGCTGACCCGGATTACGGAGATATCACCGACCCATTAAGTGGTAGGGATATTGTATTAGAAGTACAATCAGCTGAGGAATCAGGCACATCTTACCCAACAACTACAATTAGAGTTAAACCGGCAACAACTAAATTGCACGAAGATTCTGCGACTATCCAAAACTTATTGGAAAATCAAAAAGAAATTACTGAATTATATTCGGAATTATCTTACGCAGAATTGAAAACAATTTTAGAAAATTGGTTAAACCCATCAGCTAGTTCAACCGGAGATGATGATATCATTGATGAATTGGAAGCACCAAAGCAACCAGTTTCATCTACTCCGAGAGTAGCAACTCCAAAACAATCTGAAGTTTCAATTGATTTGGGTGGAACATCTGATATTAGTGGTGACTTACCTTGGGAAAAGGAAGAAGCTCCTAAGCAAGCATCAAAACCAAAAGATGATGTAGCATCGGCATTCGATGATTTATTTAACAACTAATTTAAAAAGTTACAATGGCAAAAAGAGAAGAAGATTTAGCGAGCATTCTCGCTGACACTCTCAACAAACAAAATAAGGATGGTAAGATTGCATACTTCCTAACAGATGAAGGAGGCGATGCCCCTACAAATGTTAAAGATTGGGTTTCTACTGGAAACGCAATGTTGGATGTAGCAATATCAAACCGCCCTTATGGTGGATTGCCAGTTGGACGTATTACTGAGATTACGGGTTTAGAGCAGAGCGGAAAATCTCTGCTCTCCGCCCATCTCCTTGCTGAAACACAACGTAAAGGTGGTGTTGCAGTAATGATTGATACCGAGACCGCAGTTAGTAGAGAGTTTTTGGAAGCAATTGGAGTAGATATCTCAAAACTCCTATATGTTTCAGTTGATACTGTTGAAGGTATCTTTGAAGCATGTGAAACAATTATTGAGAAAGTGAGAACAGGCGATAAAAATCGTTTGGTTACAATTGTAGTGGATTCAGTAGCAGCAGCATCAACACATAAAGAGTTAGAAGCCGATTATGGTAAAGATGGTTACGCAACCGATAAAGCTATTATCATTTCAAAAGCAATGAGAAAGATTACCAATATGATTGGTAGACAATCAATTGCCCTAATATTCACAAATCAGTTAAGACAGAAGATGAACGCAATGTTTGGTGACCCTTGGACAACATCGGGTGGTAAAGCATTAGCATTCCATGCTTCAGTTAGATTGAGATTAAAGAATATGGGACAACTTAAAGCCGGTGATAGAATCGTTGGTATTAAAGTTAGAACACAGGTTATTAAAAATCGTATGGGCCCACCATTACGACACGCAGATTTTGATATTTTCTTTGACAGAGGTATTGATAACTACGGAGGTTGGTTAGCAGTTATGAAAGATGCTAAACTTCTAAAGCAAGCAGGAGCTTGGTACGAATATACTGATATAGATACAGGTGAAATAATGAAATTCCAATCTAAAGACTTTGCGAAGTTATTAGAAAATGAAGAACTAAAAGACCAAATCTATCGTAGGATTTGTGAGGCAACAATATTATTATACAAAAATTCGGCAACGGATGAAGTTGAACTAACAACGGACGAGGCAAATGAGTCAGATTAATAAGAAGTATTTAGATATACTAAAACAAATAGATGAGGAGCATAAAGGATTTGGCGATTTACATCGTAATTCAAAAACTTTAGTTATTGATGGTCTTAATACCTTCATTCGTTCCTGGTCAACCGCACCTAATCTCAATGAGAATGGTGACCATATTGGAGGCATAGTCGGTACTTTAAAAAGTATCGGCTTCGCTATCCGAACCCTAAATCCAACCAGAGTTATCGTGGTATTCGATGGTAAAGGTGGAAACAAAAGCAGACAAGATATATATTCGGGCTACAAATCCGAAAGAGGCAAGAACAAAATCAAAATGAGATTGAACCGTGCCGCTTCCGTTGAGATGAACCCTGAAGAAGAAAGCGCATCTATGAAACGTCAAATGACTGGATTAGGTGAGTTATTATCAGCTCTACCCGTTTCTATTATGATTTATGATGGAATTGAAGCAGATGATGTTATGGCATATATTGCTACTCAATTAAAGAAGGAAAATGAGAAGGTTATTATAATGAGTACTGATAAAGACTTCTTACAATTAGTAAATAAAGATGTGAGTGTATATTCACCATCTAAAAAGAAAGTTTACAATATCGATGAGGTTAAGGAAGAGTTTGGTATCCATCCACATAACTTTATTAATTTCAGAATGATTGATGGTGATAAATCCGATAACGTAGAAGGTATACCAGGTTTAGGATTAAAAACAATCATTAAATCTTTCCCTTTATTAACGGATGAAGAAGTACATACTACCGAATCTATGTTAGAGTTTATTAAAACTCAACCTAAGAAAACAAAAGCTCACGAATTATTTGAAAATAATTTGGCAATCTTAGAAAGAAATCGTAAATTGATGCAATTATCGGAGCCAGAGTTTAGTGGTAATCTTAGAATGAAGATTATTGATAGATTTGAAGAGCCAGCACCTAAATTTGATAAGCAAGGATTTTTAAAGGTAGGATTAAAAACACATATATTGGATTCATTTCCAAATGTATTAGATTGGTTACAATCAACATTTTCACATATAGGTAAATTTCAAAAATAAAACAAAGTTATGACGCAAGACAAATTAGCAAAACCATTAGGAGATAGAGTCCTATTGAGTGAAATCGAAGTACAAGAACAAAAAATCGGAGGTATCATTATACCCGATAGTGTAAAATTAGAAGATGTTAAAAGAGCCACCGTTGAATCGGTAGGACCTGGCATTTATACACAAAGTGGAACATTAATTCCAATGAATGTAGAAGTTGGTGATGAAGTAATTCTTCCACCATATCATCAAGGACAAGAAGTTAAATTGGGTGGTAAAAAATACCTTTTATTAAGAGAATCAGAAATCTTAATGGTATTAAAATAATTTTTAAATTAAAACATGGACAAAACGTATGAAGTGTATTAAATGTATTAGAGTAGCCAAAGGTTACGAAATTGATGAAATCCGTAGAGTATCAGATGACGATGCGGATGATAGAGTAAAGGGTGGTTATTGGAAATTTGTTCCAAAATCAGAATGGAAATTAGCAACTCGAAAACCAAAGAGTGTGCAAGTTAGTGACCAAATTACTGAGCAAGTAGAGGAATTATCAATCGAAGAAAAGAAATTAGCAAGAAAGAAAAATAAAAAATAATGGAAGTAGTAGATACACTAGTCAAATATGGCCAATCGTATCAATCTAAAGTAGTTGCTTCCCTTATAACGGATGTAAAGTTTCTTGAACAGGTAACTGAAATCACCAAACCAGCATTTTTTGAATCTCAAGCAAACCAATGGATTATACAAGAAGTACAAGATTACTTCAATGAATTTCGTGCAGTTCCTACAATGGAAGTGTTCAAAATCAAAGTTGGAAGCGTTGAAGATAAAGCTCTAAAGCAAACTGTAATTGAACAATTAAAAAATGTTTATACACAAGTTGGAGCTGATGATTTAGCATATGTTAAAAAAGAATACCTAACATTTTGTAAAAACCAAAAGGTTAAAGATGCACTTTTAAAATCAGTAGATTTATTAAAAGCAGGAAATTACGATAAAATTATAGATACAATGATGGCAGCATCCAAAGTGGGTGTTGAATCGGATTTGGGTTTAGATTATATCGAAAATTTTGAATCTATTTTAGAAGATGTTAAAAGAGATTCTTGTTCTACGGGATGGGATGTTATTGATGAACTAATGGATGGTGGTTTAGGCCCCGGCGAATTAGGAGTTGTAATGGCACCATCTGGTATTGGTAAGAGTTGGTTTTTATCTAAGATAGCTTGTTCAGCATTACAAAATGGTTTAGATGTTTTACATTATACTTTGGAATTATCTGAAAGTTATGTAGGACAGAGATATACTACAATTCTTACGAATGTTGGTACGGCTGACCAAAAGATGCGAAAGGATGAAATCATTCGTAAAATCAAACAAGTTCCAGGCAGAGTTCGTATTAAGTATTATCCACCACAATTCGCATCAGCTAAAACAATAGCAGCTCACGTTGAAAAGGTAAGACAAATTGGATTCAATCCAAAACTTATCATTATTGATTATGCTGATTTATTAAAAAGTGGTAATGGTAATAGAGATGGATTATACGCTGAGTTGGGTGGCATCTATGAAGAACTTAGAGGATTGAGTGGTGAAACCCAAATACCAATTTGGACAGCAACACAAACTAATAGAGCAGCAATTGACCACGAGGTTATTCAGGCTGATTCAGTTGGTGATTCATATAAGAAAGTACAAACTGCAGATTTCATTATGAGTGTGAGCAGAAAGACCAAAGATAAGTTATCAAATACAGGTCGTATTCACATTGTAAAGAATCGTTTTGGACCAGATGGTATGACATTCCCTGCAAAGATTGATACGTTTACAGGCATTATGGATGTGTTCGCAGCAACTTCGGTTGATGGCATGACATCCACAAAAGATAGTAAGAATGGTGAGGGATTGGAGAAAAAATTATTACATAAAAAGTATGTTGAAAATATGGGATAATTCTATAAAATTTTCTAAAGAAATAGAAGAATTTATAAATGGATAAGATAGTTATATCTACACTTCAAACATAACAAAAAGAAAATATGAGCAAATTATTTACGGATAGAATCGCCTATAAACCATTTGAATTTCCAGACTACTATAACGAAGGTTGGTTAAAACAAATGCAGGCGTTTTGGTTACACACAGAGATACCGATGCAAGGTGATGTTAAGGATTGGAACGAAAATTTATCAAAAGAGGAAAAGCATTTAGTTGGTAATATTCTTTTAGGATTTGCACAAACCGAATGTGCCGTTTCCGATTATTGGACTGGTATGGTTACAAAATGGTTTCCAAAGCATGAGATTAGACAGATGGCAATGGCATTTGGTTCACAAGAAACAATACATTCAGTTGCATACTCATACTTAAATGAAACATTAGGATTAGATGACTTCGCAGGCTTTATGCATGATGAGGTTATGAAAGAACGATTTGAATTATTAACAAACACAACCGCAGATTGGACTCCTAAAGATTTACAAACAAATCATCAAGCTAGAGTTGAGGTTGCTCGTTCACTTGCTATCTTTTCGGCATTTGCGGAAGGTGTAGCATTATACTCATCATTTGCAGTTCTTTATAGTTTCCAAATGAGAAACCTATTGAAAGGAATCGGACAACAAATGAAGTGGAGTGTTAGAGACGAATCCCTACATTCAAAGATGGGATGCCAATTATTTAGACATATGTGTGAGGAGTTTCCTGAATTGTTAGAAGAAGCTAAAGCTGATATCTACAAAGCAGCACTAATCATTAGAGATTTAGAACATAAGTTCATTGATAAAATTTTTGAACAAGGTGATTTAGAGAATCTTAAAAAAGATGACTTAAAAGAATTCATTACAAAAAGAGTTAATGAAAAGTTAGCAGAATTAGGTTATAATCCAATATCAGGAGGAGATGATTACTTTGAATTTGATGAGAAAAAAGCATCTGAATTAGATTGGTTTTATCACCTTACAGGTGGAGTTACACATACCGATTTCTTCGCAATGAGACCTACGGATTATTCGAAAGCAGGTGAAGGTGAAAATTGGGATGATATATTTTAAAAAAAGTTTATGAAAAATTACGGAGAAGAAAATGGTTGGGAAATTGATGTTGATTTTCCTTCTTGGGGAAACAATGAGATATATGTAAAAACTATATCTAAAACATATTTACAGGCTGGAGAAAAACCAAAAGATGCATATTGGAGAGTTGCTACGGCAGTTGCTAAGAGATTGGATAAACCGCAAATGGCAACAAAATTCTTTGATTATATGTGGAAAGGTTGGCTATGTTTAGCAACACCGGTATTAGCTAATACTGGTACTGATAGAGGATTACCCATCTCATGCTTCGGTATTGATGTGGGTGATAGTATATTTGAAATTGGTTCTAAAAACTTAGAATTAATGCTATTAGCAAAGCATGGTGGGGGTGTGGGTATCGGAATCAATATGATTCGACCTGCAGGTACTAAAATCACAGGAAATGGTACATCTGATGGGGTAGTTCCTTTTTGTAAAATCTACGATTCAACTATTCTTGCAACAAATCAGGGAAGTGTTCGTAGAGGAGCAGCATCGGTAAACATTAAAATTGAACATAAAGATATTGAAGATTTCTTAGAAATTAGAGAACCTAAAGGTGATGTTAATCGTCAATCACTTAACTTACATCAATGCGTTGTAATTAGTGATAGATTTATGAAGAAGTTAGAAGAAGGTGATTCTGAAGCCCGTAGAAAGTGGGGTAAAATATTACAAAAGAGGAAAGCAACTGGTGAACCTTATATTATGTATAAGGGGAATGTGAACAAAGCAAATCCTGAAATGTACAAAAAGAATGGTTTGAAAGTTCATATGACTAATATCTGCTCGGAGATTGTATTACATACCGATGAGCAACATTCATTTGTTTGTTGTTTAAGTTCACTTAACTTAGCAAAATACGATGAGTGGAAAGATACTGATTTAGTTTATACAGCTACTATTTTCTTAGATGGTGTATTGGAAGAATTTATTCAAAGAGCTAAGAATATGAAAGGATTTGAGAATTCAGTTCGTTCAGCAGAAAGAGGTAGAGCATTAGGTTTGGGTGTATTAGGATGGCACACTTACTTACAACAAAAAGGATTACCATTTGAAGGATTACAAGCTCAATTCGAAACTCGTAAGATTTTCTCTCAATTAAAGATAGAATCGGAAAGAGCAAGTAGAGATTTAGCAAATGAATATGGCGAACCACTATGGTGTAAAGAAAGTGGATTCCGTAATACTCACCTAAGAGCAGTAGCACCTACGGTATCAAACTCTAAATTGAGTGGTAATGTAAGTAGTGGTATTGAACCATGGGCAGCAAATGTATTTACCGAACAAACATCAAAAGGAACATTTATCAGAAAGAATCCTGAATTAGAAAGAGTACTTCGTAAGATGGGTAAGAACACAAAAGAGGTATGGGATAAAATACTTGCCGATGGTGGTTCGGTACAAGATTTAGAATTTTTAGATGAGTGGTGTTTTTCAGAAGGTAAGTTAGTTGAATGTAAAGAAGTATCAATCGATGAAAGAGCACATAGATGTAGTTCAGTTAAAGATGTATTCAAAACATTTAAGGAAATAAACCAATTGGATTTAGTAAGACAAGCTGGCGTAAGACAACAATATATAGACCAAGCAGTTTCTCTAAACTTAGCATTTCCCGCAACTGCTGACCCTAAATGGATTAACCAAGTTCACTTAGAAGCTTGGAAGCAAGGAGTTAAAACATTATATTATATGAGAACCGAATCAGTTTTACGAGGTGATATCGCTGCAAAAGCTATGGACCCGGAGTGTGTAAGTTGTGAAGGATAAAAAAGAAATAAAATGGGCGATAACCAATCAATAAAACATAAAGAATTGACAGAAAAAATTAGAGAAGAAAAAACCGACAATCCGAAAGGCCCTATTAAATTCCAATTACAATTAAATGAGGAACAAAAGGTAGCTAAGGAAAAGATTTTAAGTAACGCTATAACAATTCTAAGTGGTAAAGCGGGTAGTGGTAAAACACTATTAGCTTGCCAGGTTGCATTGGATATGTTATTTAAAAAGACGGTAAACAAAATCATCATCACTCGTCCAACGGTAAGTAAAGAAGAAATTGGATTCTTACCTGGTGATTTAAGAGAGAAAATGGAGCCTTGGATGCAACCAATCTATTCCAACTTTTATCAACTTTATAACAAAGAAAAGATTGATAAAATTTTAGAAAGTGGACAAGTAGAAATTGTACCCCTTGCATTTATGAGAGGTAGAACATTTTTAGATGCATTCATTATAGTAGATGAAGCTCAGAATTGTACAAACGACCAAATGGAAATGATTACATCTCGTTTGGGGTTAAGAAGTAAAATGGTTGTATGTGGTGATACACAGCAAGTAGATTTAAAATATAGAGGAGAAAGTGGATTTAAATTCTTATTATCAGCTGCAAAGAAGATTAAGGATATGGATTCACAAACATTATTAACAAATCATAGACATCCGGTTGTAGATGCATTATTGGATGCATATGATGAATTTAAAAACAAAACAAATGGTAACACTTAAAAAATTCTCCGCAGTATGGTGCGGACCTTGTAGAGCATTGGCTCCTGTAATTAACGAAGTAAAGACTCAATTTTCAAATGTTAAATTTGAAGAATATGATGTAGATACTGCTTACGATGAAGCAACAAAATATGGTATCCGTTCAGTACCAACAATTATAATTGAAAAAAATGGAGTAGAGGTGGATAGATTTACCGGTGCATCTTCCAAATTAACGTATATAAATGCACTTAACGAACATTTAAAATAATGAATTTATCTGAATTTTATAAAAGTACAGGAGAAAATAGTGATAAAGGAACTGTACATTGTTACATAGATGAGTGGTATTCAAATGAATTTACACCCATTAGGAATGAAGAACTATCAATTTTAGAAATAGGAGTCAACAAAGGTGATTCTATCATTTTATGGAGAGATTGGTTTATTAATTCTAAAATAGTTGGAATTGATAATAAAGGCGAAATGACTGATGAAGATATAAACATTGTAAATAATATAGAAAATGTAAATATTATTTATGGAGATGCATATTCAGATGAGGTTGTTAATTTATATACAAATGAAACATTTGATTATATCATAGATGATGGGCCACATACTTTAGAATCACAATTAAATTGTGTAAAAAAATGGTTACCAAAATTAAAATCAAATGGTAAACTTATTATAGAAGATGTAATGGATATTGATAAAGCAAAAATTCATTTTGATAATTTGGGTATTCCTTATGAATTGATAGATTTGAGAAGTAAAAGTAAGCACAATCAAATAAATGATGTATTATTAGTATTTAAAATAAAATAAATTTGTGATTGTCAAAAAAATAGGTTATATTAGACGTATGTTAAGAGGTGAAGCACATCCAATGCACAAACTGACGGAAGAGCAG
>Ga0208133_1000052_pt1 | contig 41586 bp, 42 predicted proteins | sample ColrivemetaGS535_FD_187595 | JGI IMG/M metagenome (GOLD analysis project Ga0208133, IMG submission 187595) | Estuarine microbial communities from the Columbia River estuary, USA - metaG S.535 (SPAdes) (version 2) | ecosystem: Environmental > Aquatic > Marine > Intertidal zone > Estuary | place... | reverse complement strand
TAATATGTGACTTGTTAGGTTACCGTAGATATTATTCGTATATTGACGTATAATATTAAAAATAAAGGTATGACAAAAAGAGAACAACTAAGACAACTACACTCAGAACTTTATAAGTTTATTGAGAGTGAATACCCACAAGCAGATATGTTTGATGAAGGGCAATATATGGATATTAACTTTTTTAGTGATGGTATTGGTGATAACTCCGTATCGTTTCATAAGTCTAGATTAACATTAGATTGTTTAGATTGGTCTAGTGATGAAGTTAAAGAAGTAGTTAGTAAACTTGAAGATAGGTTTGATTGGATAAAAAAATAATAATTAAAAAACAGTTATGATGGAAGATTTAATACTTTTAAAGTCGATTTTAGATTTAGTAAAAACCACACCTAATAATATGGAGTTAGGGGAAAAAGTTAGGGAGATTGTATCTACCGTTAAGTAATCATATTTATAATAAAATATAATAGTATGGAATTATTTGAAAGTAGATTTAAGAAGTTTCTTAACGTAGCCAAAGTGATGAAGATGGTTGGGGAAGGTGCTGAAGAAATGGAATATGATAGTGCCATTACTTTTAAACAAGCAAAAGAGTTGGGTCTATTACCAATAGATAGTAAAAGAACAACTAGAAAAGTTAAAGAAAAGTATATGAATTATTTTACAATTACTAAACCAAACGATGATGGTTTTAGTAAAGTAATATACTGGATTGGAAAAGAAGAAGCTGCTAAAGCTGGAGATGGTTTCGATTTAGATGATGAAATTGATTCTTCTCTTTACTCCTAATACCTTACCTAATAACCTTTATTACTTGCCTCACCAGATATTACTCCATGTAGGTATATCTTAATTTCCTTAATGCTGTCTTTTAGCGTTTTAACGTCGTTATCTTCCTTGTTAGCGAGTATGGTGATTGATGATTCAACCGCGTTTAAACGCTCAGAAAATGCGGTAATTTCGCGGTTAAATGTGGCAGCGTCAGCGAAATCAGATGTAGAAATGTGTTCTCTTATTTCATCTAATTGTTTAGTGGTCATTTGAATCCACTTTTCATAACTATCATCTGTTGTGGTTTGATTTTTCTTTATAACATTATAGTTTTTATTGATTGAACCATATTGGTATAAAAGTATCGCTAATAGTGTAAGTTGAATTCCGCTTATAAAAAATATTGCTAATTCCATAGTTTGTTTTTTAGTGTGTATATATAATATAAATAAAGGTTTTAACCACTCCACCCTATCTTATAGTAAGTATTTGGCTACCGTAGATATATTTCGTATATTATGGGTAACATAAACATAAAAATATAATATATGAACAAAGATCCACAAAGATTTACAAGAACACCCTATTTTGAAAACCCAGCATGGTTTACTGAGCCAGTTGTTGATGAAAATGGTAAGGTGTTAGAACCATCTAGAAATTTTTATTATAATACTAAAATCAAAACCGCTGGTGAAAATCATGTATTTATGCTAGAAGAAGATATTGAGAGTCAGGGTGAGGAATCAGCAGTTATATTTGATAAAAATCAAACGTTTTGTTTGTTTTTTGAAGACAACCCCAATAATATCTATAATAGACAATATGTTGAAACCATAGATAATAAATGGTATGATACTAATGCGGGTTTTAAATTTGAAAAAGGAGAGAGATACAGATCCAGCAAAATCCAACGTAACATCGATTTTAATGAATTTTGTGCGTATTTATCCACGAATAAACACAATCGTGTATTAAAACAGTTATTAACTAAAATTTAAATTAAAATGACATCACAAGAAATTAAAGAACAATTAGATGCGTTGTATGAAACGTTTTCAACAGAACACAATGCAAAATCAAAAGCAGCACACCAACGTGCTCGTAAAGCTATAGGTAGTATTAAAAACCTAGTTACTGAATATCGTAAGGCATCTGTAGCTGAAGATAAATAAGATACTTATAGAATATCTATTAATAAGGGGCACATAAGTGCCTCTTTTCTTATTTGGAGAAGCGATATTTTTTTCGTATATTTATAACATATGATTGATAAGAACGACTTATTTAACTTATTTCCCCAACCTGAAGATAGAGGTAAGGTAGAAATGAATGATGATGAGATTGAAATTGAGGTATCATCATCAACTCACTTTAAGATTGGTAAGTTTAAGAAGTTGATTGAAAATCATCAACTATTTTTTGAACACTTTAAACGTGGGATGAAAGAAGCAGATGCTAAGAACTATGATCACGAGGAAACCAAGAGACAAGCATCGTTCATAGTCTATAATCGTGCTTGGTATTATATTAAGGATTTTGATTTAGACAATAAGGAAGAGGTTTTAGATTTAACTTTATTCAACCCATACGATTTAGCTTACGTACTCCAGTTAGCTATTAAGTTCCATGAGAGTGGAGAAGAGTATGAAAAGTGCGCTCACTTACTTAAAATCCAAAGATTTCTTGAGAATTGGTTAAAATAACTTGGATACCAGAGAGAAGTTTATTACCTTCCCAACATAAATAAAAACATATCGAAATATTGATAACAATATATGATAAACTATTAAAAATAAATAGTGACAAATATATAGAAAAATCAAGGTATAAAAATACAAAAATAAAACAAATAATACTAAACAATAACCCTATGAGAAATAGAGATTTATACGATCGCAACCTAGAAGGTATGCGAGCCAAAATCCAAATGGCTAAAAGAGCCGTACAACAGCAATATCCTGTTTCGGATTTTGTCAAGTTATTAGATGAGATTGAAGTTCTAAGACAAGGTATTGATGATATGGTGCAACGTGAACCGTTAGATGGCCATGAAATGAATAAAGTAAGATAAATTAAATAAATAAAAGTTATGGAAATGAATGCACAACAATTACAATCGAACTATGATGAGTTAATTTCGTATATTGAAAAATATATTGAATCACCTCGTAAAGAAAAAGTACTAGATTTTTACAAACAACATGAAGAACGTCTAATATTATTACCTGCGGCCCATAAAGCTGCTTACCATTCTGCATTTGCTGGTGGTTATGTATTTCATGTTTTAAATGTGATTAAAAACGCTATTGTATCACTTGATGTGTGGCGTCGAGCTGGTAGTAATCTCGAAGGTATCACGTTGGATAATGTTGTATTTTGCGCATTAAACCATGATTTAGGTAAACTAGGTACTAAAGATGAGGATGCTGTTTACCCTTCCCAGGATGAGTGGCGTAAGAAGAATTTAGGTGAATTATATAAGTTTAATACTAATCTAGCTTATATGACTGTGCCCGACCGTTCATTATTTCTACTTCAGGAAGCTGGGATACCTATGTCTCAAGATGAGTTTATCGCTATTAAAACTCATGATGGGCTTTTTGATGAAGCAAATACACCATATTTTAAATCATTCATTCCAGAAAATAGATTTAGAACACCTTTAGCATTAATCATACATGAAGCCGATATGCGTTCAGCAAGAATTGAGTGGGAACAACAATATTTACCTACTATAGGAGAAAGTAACTTGGCTAAGCCAAATAGTAAACGTAACTTCACTACCAACAATAATAAATCAAAAGCATTATCATCTGTTAAATCAGCAGGGTTAAAAAATATGCTTGATAACCTATAACATGAATTTTCACCCAACAACACTATACATAATCGTATCAATTTTAGTTACTATTGTAATTGTTTTACTTTATGTTACTCGTAATCTACTTATGAAAAATGAGAAATATGAGGATCTTGTAGAAGGGTATAGAGTGTTCATCCTTAGATTCCAGCAACAGGTAAAGGAATCAGACAAACGAATCAAAGAAATCGATTCTAAGGGTACATTCAAAAGTGATGATGAAGTAGGCTATTTTTTCAACGAATTAAAGAAAATCCAAGACTCATTAACTAACTTTAGAGTCGAGGAATAAACCTACAACATGCCAAGAAAAGCAGCACCAGGTAGTTCTAGATACTACTTTACAGACGAAACTGAAGACGCTATAGTAAGATACAATGCGTCTTCTGATTTCGATGAACGTTCTAAGATTTATGGAGAAGAGATACACTATGCATTCTTCAAATTAACTCAGAATATCATTCACACATTTAAATTTTATTATACTGAAGTAGATCAAATAGAACATCTCCAACATGAGATTATAACATATCTACTCTCTAAAATTCACTTATTTGATCCATCTAGGGGTGCTAAGGCATATTCTTATTTTGGTACTATTGTAAAACGATGGTTAATCTTATATAATACTAAAAACTATAAGAAACGAATCCAAAAGGTAGATGCTTCCGAGTTAGACAGAAACGATGATTTTAGATATAATCAGGATGAAGAGTATGTGAAAAGTGATTTGGATAAGTATATGGATTTATATGTGGAGCATGTATCATCAAATATTTTTGATTTATTTCCTAAAGGTAATGATGCTCAAATCGCAGATGCTATTTTAGAGTTATTTCGTAAGAGAGAAAATATAGAGATCTTTAACAAAAAGGCACTATACATCTACATCAGAGAAATGGTAGATGTTAAAACACCAAAAATCACACGAATAGCTCAACAACTACATACCATATTCAAATCAGAATATTTATTCTATTTAGATAATGGATACGCAAGATTTTAATATCTAATATTTATAATAAAATATTATGGGTAAGTTTGACGATAAAATATTCGGTAAGAAGAAGTTCTCCGATATACTCCAAGAAATCCACGAAAATCAAAATACTAGAGGTGCCCAAATCATAGGTTTAATCTCAGAGTTAAAACCATTAATCGAGGACATTGGTGATGCCACTCTTATAGTACCACTAATCAAAGAATATATGGAATTGGGTATCAAAAACGATGAAGTATTAGTTAAAATGGCTACTATAGTCCAAAGAGCAACTCAAAATAAGGGTAGTGATGTTGAAACTACACTATTAACTGAAGAGGAAAAAGCACAACTTTTAGGAGAAATAAAGAACCTTCCAGAATCAACTAAGTAATGTCTACATTAGGATTTGCTGCATTAAATAATAACTTAAATCAAGTTGATGTATCTGGCTTAGCAGTTAGAGCAAATAACTTAGATAATACCTTCCAAACTGGTAGAGTATTAAATATTATATTGGATGAAAACTCAAGTAACTTTGAGAGTTATGGTGAATGGAATGGTATAGGAACTATTGAGTTCGAGTTAGTAAATTATCAATCATCAAGAGGGGAAAATAAAGCTATAGCAACCCCACTATTATCTAATAGTAAAAAATATCCTTTAATAAACGAGTTAGTATTAATATTTAAACTACCAGATACAGGTTTAGGGACACGTACTGGTTCAGAGAAGTTTTATTATTTAAATACACTTTCACTTTGGAACCACCCACACCACAACGCATATCCAAACCCACTAAAACCACAATCAGACGAACAAACACAAGATTACGCTCAAACATCAGGTGGGAACGTTAGACGAGTTAAGGATGGTTCAACTGAGATAGATTTAAACGGAGAATCAGGTGGTACTTTTGTAGAAGAAACTAACATACATCCTATTTTACCCTTTGCTGGTGATAATATAGTTGAAGGTAGATTTGGTAACAGTATAAGATTAGGTAATACATCAAAAACAGACTCAGAATATACTAACGATTGGTCTGAAAACGGAGAAAATGGTTCACCCATTACTATTATTAGAAACGGCCAACCCGAAGACTCATCTGAGTTAGGATGGTTACCTGTAACTGAAAATATTAATAAAGATTTATCGTCTATTTATCTAACCAAAGATCAAAAAATACCTTTAGAGTTAGATAACGAGTTATATGAAGCGTTTGAAGAACCACCTACAACAACCCCAGAATATTTAGAAAATCAAATAGTATTAAATAGTGGTAGATTAGTACTTAACGCAAAAACAGACTCATTATTAATATCTGCTAATAAACAAATAGCAATAACATCTATAGGTACAGTAGGTATAGCATCAGATTCTGATATTAACCTTGTTGCACCTAAAGTAAACCTAGGTTCAAAAAACGCAGCTCAAGCCCTAATCTTAGGTGATGATTTTATGCAGCAGTTTGAATCATTATTAAAAGGTATAAAAAATGTATGTGGTGCTTTAGAAAAAAGTCAAAACTGGCCTGGTGGTTCTCCAGTACCTAATATTCCCGTTAGCGCAGCAGCATCTAATACTAAAGCAGTATCCCAATCTATTCTTAACCTAGTTAAAAACGATAAACTAATATCTAAAGTTAGTAGAACTGTATAATGGCAAACGACAAATATATTTTATCGAATGATTACTATGTAGAGATTGAAACCTTTGGTCCCCAAAATTTTGCTATACTGTATGATCCTTTTGGATTTAAAGTAAATGAAGGCCCAAAAACCATCTCAGATGCCCTTTTAAACTTAGTTAAGCAAGTAGTTAATGACTACACACCAACAGGTAGGAAAAATGACACTAGTAACTGGATAAACGTTCCAACTGTAGTTAGGGAAGAGGTAGCACCAAAACCTACTAAGTTTCAAATAAAAGGTAGAGTAATAGATTCTATAACTAAAGAGGGATTAAGGGGAGTTAAAGTTAGTTTAGATAAATCTAACACAACAACAAATCCAGGAGGTGGTTTTACACTACGAATAACTGTCCCCGTAGGAGAAGAAATACCTCAAAGTAATATAGATTTTTCTAAAAATAAATATGAACCCCAAGACGCACCATCCACAACTTTAGATGGTAAACTTAAAACTCGTATTAACGTTATTGAGTTAAACACTATTAAGAAATCCTTAGAAAAAGAAGAATCTAAACTTTTAGTTATGGATGAGGGTGATGTTAATAAAATGAACTCCTTCAACCTTAAATCAGCTGAGGCTATTATAACCGAAACTATTAATAAAGAGGTAAATAAAATAAATGAAAGAGTAATACCTTTTGCTTTAAACCTATTAGCACAGTTTGGTATAACTGCTTTAAACCAACTAGCAAAAAAATCATGCCCCTCTATAGGAGGTATACCTAGACTTATTAGTAAAAAGAATAAACTAACAAGACAGTTAAATAATATACTAAAAATAGCAAGTAAAGTAAAAACTATTTCTTCTATACTCAAAGCCTTAGTAATAGCATTTAAGGTAGTAAGAAAAATAATAACAGTAAACCCAATACCATCAACCATAGGTTTACCACCAGGACCAGCAGGGGGTGTTATTATATCAACTTCCTTAGGTAAAATATCAGTAATAGAAGATAAAAAAGATAAACTTACTAAACTAGTAGATAAGTTTGGTAATATTGTAGGTATACTAACTCCATCAACAATACCACTTGTATCCGTTTTAACTAAGGTATTAAACATACTAAGCGCAATAGATGGTTTAATAGGGGAGTGTTTAGATGAATCCAGACAAGCAGTAGTAGATGAGTTAAATAAGGAAGAAGAAATAGATAAAAACCTTACAAACGGGGTAACTATCCAACCTGGTAGTTTAACTATTCAAGATGTTGATTTTTCAAAAGTAGATGACTCTAGAATAAGAAGAATATTAGGTATTTCACCTAACGCCGACTTTAATATCCAAGATCTATTATCAGGAACCTATCTACAAGTACAACTAGATGAGGAACTTACAAATATTACTAAAGAATCAGCTGATGCTGGTGAAACCATACAAACAGAATATAACGGGTTTATTTTAGGTGTAGAAACACAAGAAGGTGAAACTAATAAAGACCTAAAACGTCGCTATGCTGTTGGTAAAGATAGCCAAGGTGTGGTGGTAGTTAAAGGAGAACCATCATACGCTTCATCAGATCAAATACTAATAAACGAACTTATATTCACTATTGAACAAAACGATTTAAAACCAAACTAACGTTATATTTATAATCATATGAAACTAACAGAACTTAAAAACACACTAAAAGAAGTAGTAAAGGAAGTAATCCAAGAGGAACTAAAGGACATTTTATTGGAGGCAATTAAGTCAAATAAACAACCAATAATCGAACAACCAACTTATTCAACCCCAACAGCACCACATGCTACCCCAGAAGTTAAACAAAATATCAGAGAAAACTATATGAATGTTTTAGGTGATATGAAAGCACAGTTTACATCAGGAGACGTAGCACCACGACAAGGTCTACAAATAAACGGTCCGGTTGATACAACTTCTCCAAATGGTAAGTTACCTGAAGGTGAAGTATCAATGGATCAAATAATGGGTATAATGAATAAATAATGGCATTCGGAGAAAGACAAATATTTCCTAACGATTTACGACCTAGAGTCGCTATAGGTGTAGCTTTACCCTTTAGTGCTCCGGCTGTCTTTAACCAAACCTATCAAACTAAGGATGCTATAAAATACAACTTAGTTAACTATTTATTAACGAACCCAGGAGAACGAATCGCTAATCCTACTTTTGGAGCAGGTTTAAAAAACTTTATATTTGAACAAATAGAAAACGATAACCTAGAAGGTCTAGAAGAAACTATACAACAAGGTATAAACGAAAATATCCCTAACGTTATTATAGATGATTTAGAAGTAGCATCAAATCCTGATCAATATACAGTGACAGTATCACTAAAATATAGTATTGCTCAAACTGGATTAACAGATAACGTTGAGTTAACATTTCAATAATGGCAAAAGTAAAAAGAGACATATCGTATTTAAATAAGGATTTTGGAGATTTTAGAAATCAGTTAATAAACTTTTCTAAAACATACTTCCCAACAACCTATACAGACTTTTCTCCAGCATCACCCGGTATGATGTTTATGGAACAAGCATCTTATGTAGGGGATGTTTTAAGTTTTTATTTAGATAACCAACTACAAGAAACATTCATACAATATGCTAGACAAACGAATAACTTATTCGATTTAGCATATATGTTTGGTTACACTCCTAAAGTAACATCTTTATCTTCAACCGAATTAGATATATTTCAAATAGTACCTGCTAAAACTGTAGGTACAGGATCACAACCTGATTTTACATACGCTCTCGATTTTCCAGAGAATACAGAAGTTACAGGAGATGGTCAAACTTTCACTATCCAAGATAATATTGATTTTACAGTATCATCATCTCAAGATCCTACACTAGTAACTATAGCTCAAGTAAACGGTGCTACACCAACTTATTACTTATTAAATAAAAAACGTAATGCAACATCAGGTGATATTCAAACAACAACTTTTTCGTTTGGAATACATCAAGAATTTCCAACAGTTGATTTACAAGGAGAAAATATAGCTCAAATATTAGATGTATTTGATTCTGATGGTAACGAATGGTATCAAGTTAGTGCTCTAGGGCAAGATTCAGTTTATGATAAGATTAAAAACACAAACGTAAACGATCCTAATAACTCCAATAGTCAAGAAGATACACCTTATATTTTACAACTAAAGCAAGTACAAAGACGTTTTGCTACTAGATTTATAGATAATACAACACTCCAAATCCAGTTTGGATCAGGTAACGCTGAAGCAAATGACGAAGAGATTATACCAAACCCACATAACGTAGGTTTAGGTTTACCTTATACTCAAGATAAACTTACAACAGCTTATTCACCTACTAACTTTATTTTTACAAATACCTATGGTATAGCACCATCAAATACTACACTAACAGTTCGATACATAACTGGCGGTGGTGTTGCGTCTAACGTCGCTGCAAATACGTTAACCAACGTTGACACTACAAATACGACGTTTATACAACCAACACTAAACGCATCGTTAGCTCAATATGTTTTCGATTCTGTAGCAGTAAATAATGCTGGAGCAGCAACTGGAGGGGCAGATGGGGATTCAACAGAAGAACTAAGACAAAACACAATATCTAGTTATGGTACTCAGTTACGAAACGTAACAGCAGATGATTACTTAGTACGTACTTTATCTATGCCTTCTAACTTTGGATCAATATCTAAAGCGCATGTTCAAAAACCACTAAACGCTAACTCAAATACAACATTAGAGATTTACACTTTATCTTATGATATAAATAAAAATCTAAGAATAGCATCATCAGCTTTAAAAGAAAACTTATCAACATATCTAAATCAATATAAAATGATAGGTGATTCAATCACTATCAAAGATGCTTACATAGTAAACATAGCTGTTGATTTTGAAATCATAACATTACCTAACTATAACAACAACGAAGTAATACGTAACTGTTTAACTGCTTTAATAGATTTCTTTAACGTAGATAAATGGCAAATAAACCAACCTATTATTTTAAGAAATATAAATGTTTTATTAGATCAAGTAACAGGAGTACAGACAGTTAAACAAGTAACAATAACCAACAAAGCTGGTGTATCTGAAGGATATTCTCAATATGGCTATGACATTGAAGGAGCTACACAAAGTGGTGTAATATACCCCTCAATCGATCCATCTATATTTGAGATAAAGTATCCCAATAGAGATATTAGTGGTAGAGTAGTAACATTCTAATATGGCAGTATATAAAATCTTTGCGGTAAACGATGCCACTATGTATAGTGAATACCCCTTAATGAACACAGGGTTAGATGCTATGAATGAGTCTCGTAATTGGAAAAATCCATTAATAGATTTATCTAACCCAGTATACCACCCTAATTTATGGGGTGATGTAGGAGAAACTTGGGTTAGTAGTTCAATAACATATAATACAGAATCTTTAGAAGGATATACTACAACAGCAGTATCTCGTTTCCTAATAAAATTTGATCAAGATGATATTAACTATGTTTTTGATAATATAGTTAAAGACGATCCTTATGATGTTCACTTAAAATCTTATGTAGCAACAGCTCAAGGTATAGCTCAACAATCAAAGTTAGAGGTATTTCCCATAGCATATGATTGGACTAATGGTACTGGTCATTATGGAAATAAACCTGAAACAACCGATGGTGTAAGTTGGGGACAACGAAACGATAATTTTTCAAATAATTTATGGCCTTCAAGTTCACTACCTGATTACCAACACTATGAATCTATCGAAGCAACACCAGGAGGTGGAGTTTGGTATACAGGTTCAACAAACCCAAATATAGATTTATCATCTGCATCACAATCATACGATGTTAGAACTAAAAAAGATTTAGATGTTAAAGTAACTGACATAGTTGATGTTTGGTATTCACAATCTAAAGGTATTAATCCATATACAACTATAGACAACAACGGATTTATAGTTAAGTGGACTGGAAGTTTAGAGTTTGAACCTTCATCTTCTATAGTACCCCAAATTAAGTTTTATTCATCAGACACATATACTATATACCCACCTGAACTTTGTGTTAAGTGGGATGATTCAGATTTTACTACTGGATCGTTAAACGTTATAGACGACACAGATATTTATATGGCGTTAGATGAAAACCCAGGTGTGTTTTATGAAGATAGTATTAACCGTTTTAGAGTCAACTGTAGACCTAAATACCCAGTTCGTACTTTCCAAACCGCATCATCATATACTCAAAACTATCTTTTACCATCTAGTTCATACTACGCTATTAAAGATTTAGATACTAATGAATACGTTGTAGATTTTGACGAAAACTATACTAAGATATCTGCGGACCCACAATCATCATATTTTACAGTTTATATGAATGGTTTAGAACCAGAACGTCAATATCAAATATTGATTAAAACATTTGTAGGTAACGAAATAATAGTATACAAAGATAATAACTTTAACTTTAAAGTTAAAAATGGATAGTTATGTCAGAAAAGAGAGTAGACCTTCAAAAAGAAGTATTTAATAAACTTGATTATCCAAGAACTATTAAAACAACATTCACTGAACTAAGTGTCCCTACAGTCAATGATGACTTAGAGACACAAGTTACAGTTGAAGATTTTTTTAACCTTTACAACGAGTTATTTTATGATATTCCTGCTGAAGGTGAAAGTAATTCCCATGAGTTTTTAGTAAAAACGTCAGGTGAGTATATTTCGTTTGATGAAACAGACGCTGAAATAGAAGCATTAAGAAAGGAAATAACAACACTTAGAGAAAATAACTTGGAATTAGAACAAGAAATAGTTACATTGTCTAATCCCACAATTGAATAATGGAAGAAAATACTATACTAACCCAAGTTGATCCAACTACTTTTGAATATCAGGAGTATAAAACTGCTGATGAGCAGTTAATACCATCTTCCTCCTTTGATACTAATTTTATTGAATCTTCTGATTACATCGAACTTTATGTTTACGATGATAATAAACAAATAGTTTCACCAGATGAAACTTATGAGTTAAAACAATATAAAGTACAAGAAGGGGACATAGTATTAAACCCAACTAAAAATCTTAAAGAACTAGGATTTACAGAGGGTAACTATTATACAGTATATAACACATACAGACGTAGATTAGGATCATCCATTAAGGATAGATATTATATTGATGAAATATCACCATCTAGAACAGAGATTAGATTAAAAACTAATCAGTTAGATGACCAACAAGTATTCAATACTTTTGTTAATTTCCAAGAATATAGAGAAACAAGACCGTATTTTGTTGATTTTCAACTTAACTTTGGTAATAACCAACAAGTTATTGCTAATAATATTGATGTTACTCCAACAACAATAGATCAACAAATAACAGTATTAATAAAATTATACGAACCTTTACCACCAAACTTTTTAGTAAAGGATACATTATGGATTGTTGAAGAAATATCAACACCACAAGCATATAAAGTAGAATACGCTATTGAAGAAGTTGAAATCGATGATGATTTTGAATTTATTAAAGGACCTAACTTTAACCTAAACGTAAATAACGAAGTAGGTGTAGCATCAGATACTTTCACATACAGTTCAATACTTGAAACACCTCTTACATCTTCACTACAACAACTAAAATCACTTTTAGCTGAAAAGAGTATTAATATTAATATTGATTACTCTAAATACAATCAGTTTATTAAGTTTTCAACATCAGGGGAACGTTTAAAAAACTTTTATTATAAAGCATCTTTATTAGAGGCAACACATAACCAACTTGAACAAGACATATATTCAATAACTGGTTCAGCTACTAGTTCAATCGCTTTCTCATCATCCAAAGCTACTTTAGAGGCTATCGTAGATAGTACAATAGATAACTTTGATGGATATGAATATTTTTTATATTTTAATAGTGGATCATCGGCATCTTGGCCTAAATCTACTTCTACTTTACCTTACACTTTATATCCTACTGGTTCAACCCAAGTAGCAGAATGGTTTGGTTCACTTAACGAAGGGTCTATTTACTATGGTGGTCAAATATCATCAGCATCTTTATATGATGAAAACAATAATGATGCTTTATTAAACACTATACCAGAATACTTAGTTGAAGACCCAGCAAATGAACAATATCAGTTGTTTATAGAGATGATAGGTCAACATTTTGATAACGTTTGGACTTATACTAAAGATGTAACTAATAGATTCGATGCTGACAATAGATTAGACTATGGTATATCAAAGGATTTAGTAGCAGATGCTATTAGAGAGTTTGGTATAAAACTATATTCAAATAACTATGATCAAGATGATTTATATCAAGCATTCCTAGGTATAACATCAGAAGGTTCAACATTCCCAGTAGCAAATATTACTGGTAGTTCTCCTTCAGAGGGTATTGATCTAGTGACAAACGCCATAAGCGCATCAAGCGCTGTAATAGCTCAGAACGACGTTTTAAAGCGTGTTTACAAACGAATATACCATAACATACCTTACTTATTAAAAACTAAAGGTACTAAAGCAGGTTTAAGAGCGTTAATATCAACTTTTGGTATATCTAATACTATATTAGATGTAAAAGAATATGGTGGTTCACCTAAAAAACCAGCTGTATATAAAACTCAAGAAAATATCTATGATTATTATTTAGGTATGACTGGATCTCAATCAGTACAAACTGAGTTTAAATTAAATTCTGATTGGAGTAGTTCTTATGATAGACCTCAAACAGTAATGTTTAGGATAAAACCTGAAACTGTTCATTCTTCATCTTTAGGTCCTACAAATAATATCCAAAAAGTACTTTCATTAGATACTGGACTTACATTAACATTAGAATACACTGGATCATCAGGGATTGTAAGTTCATATAGTGGATCAGTAGTTGATCCTGAATACCAATTTGGTAATTTGAAATTATTCCCTAATGGTCAGGGAACACCACTTTCATCATCAGTATATTTACCATTTTTTAATGGGGATTGGTGGAGTGTTATGGTTAACCATAATCAACAATCAGGTTATACTTTAACAGCTAAAAATAAAAATAGCGAATATGTATCCACATCTGCTATTCAACATAGTAGTATTAGTACACTACCTTTAACAGGGTCTACAGAATGGATTTCGGCTACATCATCAGATTTTGGGACAGCGTTATCACCTGCATCACATTTTTCAGGAGGGTTACAAGAAATAAGATACTACACATCAGAAATACCTGATAATGTTTTTTCATATTTTACTTTAAACCCACAATCATATGTTGGTACTGGAGTAAATACAGCTCCTGAAGAATTAGCTTTTAGAGCATCTTTAGGAGGTGAATTATACACAGGTTCAGTAAGTATCCACCCAAAAACACCACCTGCTCCTTCTATCCCACCCCACATTCTATTAGAAACTGGGTATAGTTTACTATTAGAAGACTCAGGATTGATAGCATTACACCCTATTGATAAATTCAAATCAGGTATAAATTCATTTGAGAATGATAGTAAATTCAACATTTCTTCTTCTGCTTTTGGGGTAAATAGAGAAAAGATAGCTAGAAACCAAATACCAGCAGGTATTAGTTCAGAAATAAACAATAAGATTATTATAGATACTTCTAAATTAGAATCGACAACGTTGTCACCTATGAGAAGTATCCAACAAAAAGATTATAGTAATCAAAGAGATGTAGACTCGGGGTATGTTGAAGTCGCATTTTCACCTGCTAACCAAATCAATAAAGATATTGTTGGTCAAGTAGGATATTTTAACTTAGGTGATTATTTAGGTAATCTATCAACTAGATCAACTGACACCAATAGTTATCCTAGTTTGGATATATTAAGAGATGAATACTTTGCTAAATATACTAAGTCATATGATTTAAATGATTTTGTAAGACTAATAAAGTTTTATGATAACTCTTTATTTAAGATGGTTAAAGATTTTACTCCATCTAACGTATCATTATCATCAGGTGTTGTAGTAAAACAACATATTTTAGAAAGAAATAAACATAGAAGAACTTTAGTATCATCTACTAACGAAACTCTAACTGGATCAATAGGTCAAGTAGAAACGTTTTCAGGTGGTGCTGGTGGTCAAGTAAATAGATATCAAAATCAAAGTAAACCAACTTTCAATATAACCCAATCTTGGTCAGAAATAATTCAAACCCTAAAAGGTCCAACTACTCTTTCAACTAAAGACCAATCTGGATTTTATAATGGGGAATATGGTAATCCCACTTTAGATAACGCATCGTTTATTAATGTAGTAAAGGGAGATGGTGGGGTAGATTGTTCTGAATTTACCAATCCTAATTTCCAAGATACTCAAGTAACACCTGTATTTTTAACATCTAATAACTTTACAGAAGATGAGTTTTTATCTCGAGATACCACACCTAATAAGGGTATTGTTTGGTTATGGCATGATGGGTTTAACGTTAAACATATTAAGGTAGCTAGTAGATCTAGAGAGGGTGTTAGTATATTAAGAGAATTATCTCAAGCGACATCAATTCCTATCTTATTAAACAACCCATCAGAAAATCCAATCCCCCCTAGTTTACCAAAACTAAAATCAGGTTTCTACACTTGGGAAGTAACTAGTAAGCAAGTTTTTGATGATTATGTGTATTTTGAAATAGACATAGCCCAATCCCCACTTATATTAACATCAGAAGATGCTAATATATTTGATATAGAGTTTGATTCAACTGGAGACTTTATATGGTATGCCTCATCATCAGGAACACCTTCAAACCCTCTTAGATTAGATGGGATATATGAATCAATACCTCAAGGGTATTTCCCAACAACACCTACTTACCCACGAGAACAGTTTTTTAGAGGATGGGATGGTGCTGATTATCTAATAGAACCAAACGAATATATAGAATCAGAGGGGATTATAGTTGATAGTATAGGGAATTTTGATACAGGTACAGGAGAAGTAAACACAGCATTTACATCATCACTCTCTTCTGTATATGGAAGATTAGCAGAAACACCAAAAACACCTTGGTTTATGAATGCCCCACAACAAATGGTATCATACCCATCGGCATTAATAAAGGATCAAGATCCAAATGTTATACCTAGATCTATTGTAGTGTGTGCTATATATTTAACTCCTATAACTACTAATTGTTCTACATTAAATAATAGTTTAAATGAATTTACTGTTGCTGTGCGATATCAAGGTAATGAAGAGTTATTTGTGTTAGGAACAACACCTCTTAATAAAAATAAGCTAATACTAAAAGAGGGAAGAAATGGATTCGCTGTGGTAAAAGATATAACACTATACAACTCAGCAGATGATAATGTAGATTGGACATCTTCCTCTATTACATCACCTGGTAACCCAACATCAACAGCCGCTAACTTACCTACTGGTAAGTATGGAGTATACAAATACTCAGCTCAAAACGAAGATAAGATGATTGTACAGGTTGAAACAGTTAATGGAAGACAAACGATTACACAAATAGCATATTGCTTCTAAATATTAAATAAATGGCAAGAGACATACAACCAGATAACATATTTTTAAGGCTTACAAATGCTAGCACCCTTCAAGGTAATAATGATTTAGAATATTACTATAGAGAAGGTAGGATTTGGGCTACTGGTACTGAAAACCTATTTGAACCTAAATTTGTAAACCTAGATCCATCTACTAGAAGTAAAACAACACTCATAAAGGCAAAAACTGATCCTATTATAAATGGTGGTATATTTATTACTCCTGAAGGTGAAAGTATTCCACATAACTCTGATGATGAGATATATGCTTCATCTAACTACTTTGGATCACAAAATATAAGTAGAGATTATAACTCTCAACAATTTGCTAATAGTTGGTGGTATGATACTCAAGCACATAGGGCATATAAAATATATGTTGTATTATCCTATACTGAAGTTAGCACTATAAATAGTCAATTATATTATAATTGGGAAGTTTCCAATGCTTATATAGTTTATAAAGACGCTTCACAAGACCCTAATGATGGTATATATACATTTTCAGCACAACCCGTTGTGGATGTATCAGTAACAGCATCAGCAACATTTGAATCACCTAATGGGTTAGATACTTGGGGTAAGGCATCGTTGAATATGTATCTTAATAATACGATATACACATCATCTTATGTTTTATCTCCAACTACTAAATCAGGTAGTATTGAAATGAAAACAACTTTCGATTCATCTAATATCCAAATTAACGATACTGTAAAACTATCAGTATCAGTTGATGATGATTCTACAGCATATGATCATTTAATAGTAACTGAATACTCAATGTCATTTTCAACACCCGGTGAAGCTATTGACACTGAATCATATTTAGGGTTAACAACAGGGTTAGACTTAGAAAATAACCCCGATTGTCAACCTGTTTTAAATAACGTAATATCATCTAGACAATCTTTATTTATAGAGGATGTAGATTACTCAAACTCATCTAACTTAAGTGGGTCTGGTATTTTATTACCACAAAATATTGAGTTATTACGTCAAAATTCTGCTGAAAAAGCAGCAACACCTGATTCGAACTACAGTCAAACATCACATACTGGTATTAGATATATAGGAACTAAAACAACACGTAAAGAGGTAAACCAATATCAAGAAGGTGAACCTACTAATAACTTAGGATCTATACCTAATGTTGAATCATTAAACGCTTATTTAGGATACTTTAGTAAAGTTGTGGATCCATATCCTAACTTAAATAATAAAACCGCTTTATTTGTAAAATATCTTATTGACGCATCATCAACACTATATGATCCATCATTATCTGATATAAACTTTAATAACTTAGAGAATACGTTTAAACTAAAAGATTCAAATAGTACTCCAACTAACGTTATAGTAAGTATACAAAATATTGATGAAGCTAAAGAATTAAAGAAATTAGAATCAGTTACCCCATCAGTTTATTCTGTAGGTACTTATCCTAACCCTATTTTATTTTCACAAAACTCATCAACTACTAACTCTAATACAATACCACTATTAGGAACTACTAATATTACATCAATAAGTCCTTGGTGGTCTGTAAACGTATCTAATAGAAAAGAACTTCGTTGTGTATCATCTGATTTGATTAATACATATGATTCAAACTACTATATGGGAGACCTACCATACAATCCAGGTGAAAATACAGATTTCCCTTCAGGTGTAGAACCATCGTTTACGAAGTTTGATCCTGTTACATCACCTTGGTCTTTAGTATCTCAAAGTTTATCAACACCAGGAGATGAGTTTAGATTTGAAAATAACGAAGACTATAGTTACAAAGTAGTAAACGTGAATTACACATCTTCAGTATCGTTAACCGTTACTTTAGACAAAGAAGTAGACGCAAGCGTAAATCCTAACTTCTTTTTAATAAGGAGGTTGGCCTATAACCCAGGCTTCGTTATCTTGAACGAGCAAAAACCATATGGATTTCCTGTTTCGGCATCATCATCACCGGGTATAGTCACACCCCAATATAGAGTAGATGCACTAAGGAAAAACCCAGACGATATTATAACATCACTTATTGAAAAGAACTTAATATAATCATATTTATAATAAAATACAACATACAAAATGGGCTATTTAAATAACAGCGTTGTAACAGTTGACGCTATTCTAACAAAAAAAGGAAGAGAATCGTTAGCTAAAAACGACGGATCATTCCAAATTACTCAGTTCGCTTTAGCAGATGACGAAATCGATTATACACAATATAATCCAAATCACCCATCTGGTTCTTCATATTATGGAGAAGCTATTGACAATATGCCTTTATTAGAAGCATTTCCTGATGAATCACAAATCATGAAGTATAAGTTAGTAACTCTACCAAGGGGAACAGCTAAACTTCCAGTATTAGATGTTGGTTATACAGCAATCACTTTAAAACAAGGTGCTCAACTTGCTATTACACCTCAAACACTTAACTATCTTGACGCAGCTCAGTCATTTGAAACAAGTGGATACGCAGCAACAATCGCTGATATTAGATTATTATCTAACTTCAACGGTGTTGGTATTAATACAGAAGCAGCAACATCCGCAAACGCTAACTCAACAACAACTATAGGTACAAACGTATCCAAAACTGTTATTGGAACACAAATCAACCTAAGAGCAACTACTATTAATACGTTATTTGGGTCTAACTCATCAATAACAACCACTCTAACTATCATTGGTTTAGACTCAGGTGCTCGTATTACTGTTCCTATTACTATTAATAAAACATCAACAAAATAAGATATGGGATTCAAAAGATTAGATCCAGAAGATTTTTTAGTAAGTGCAGATTCTGTATCACAAACCGTATGGAGTAACGAGACTGTAGAGTTATCTACCTTCTTCACTTCATCAGCACAACGAGTAGCCTCTCTTTCAGGTGAATACTATTTAGCAGTAAACCAATCAGAAACAACAGTTGCAGGATCTACTCCTCAGTTTGATATAGCCTATGGTGATAAAACATCAGGTGGTGGGGTTTACTTTAATGATGCTGTTCCTAATAAATCTACAACATCAACTATCTATGGTCAATATCGTACTTTAGTATTAGAAGATGAAGATAAAGATTTTCAATTCGGTTCATCCTACACACCAGGATACATCTATGCTCTATCAATCGAAAGAGCTAGATATAAAGAAAAACTATTACCTGGAACTTTATCTTTAACACTACAAGGAGCAACAGGAAAAGCTCTTACACTTACAGATAACTCAAACGATGTAACTATACCATCATATTTTGGTACTCAAAGAGCTTATCAAATAGTAAGACAAGGAGCTATACCAGGTACATCAGACGGAATCAACGCAGGTTATACTAACTCAGGATCATATGGTTTATTTTTACCTGACACAGGATTAATTTTACTAAATGGTTCAGCATTAGATCAACCTTCAACTACAACTATAGCAACTACAGATAATCCTAATATAGGTATAGATTTACAAACTAATAGAAACTTAGATGTTGATGGGGAAAATAACTCAAAACTATTTGGTGCTATTGTAAGAGGTTCATCGTTTAGAGTAAACTGTGAAGAAACCCTAACATCAGATTTTATATTTGTCAGATCAAGAAACTCAGAATTTAACTACTCAGAAAATCCATCGTTCATTAAAGGAGCTACAGGTGAGGTGTATTGGGATTCATACATAAATGCACCACAAACGTATGTAACAACGATTGGATTATATAATGACCAAAACGATTTACTAGCAGTAGCCAAGTTGTCAAAACCGCTTTTAAAGGATTTTACAAAAGAATCACTTGTTAGAGTAAAGTTAGATTTCTAAATGAATGAGCGCATACAAACAATTCAACTCATCAGACATAATTGTTTCACCATTAGAGGTAAACAAGGGGTATAAATTTAATATTATACCAATATTTTCCTCATCTGGAGGATATTCCTTTATATCTTTTGGTACTGGTAGTTATTCAGAAAGTCTAGAGAGAATTGATGATTATGGTTTTGGTGGTCAAATAGAAAGATATGTAGGTAAAAATATTGATTACAATAGTGAATATAATTATTCATCTGGTCTTTATTCTTCTTTCAAAGAATCATCTATATACAATTCTGTAAAACATTTATACTATACAAACTATATCTCAGGGAGTGTAGATAGTAATGGAGATTTTACAATGTCCGATGCTAGTCTACCATATTTTGGATCTGATGGAGTTGTAGAAGGTTCTAAGTATAATACAATATACGATAATTACAGACAAACAGATTTACTAGAACAAAAATCAATCCCCACTCAGAAAACTAAACCTGGTGTTTCTGATATAGCTGTATTATCTATCCCTTCCAATATATTTGGTGATAAAATACAACCAGGATCATTTAAGTTTGATTTTGGGGTATATGAAGAATCATCAGGAGGAACTTTTACAGATGATGGGGAAGGTAGATTAATATCATTATTTGGTGATGTAGTGGGTAATATAATATACACTCATGGAGTAGCTACAATAACTAATCCATTTTCTAATGAATTTGGTTATGGTAAAAATCCCTATAAGTATAGTAACTATGGAGATGGTGGTCAGGTTAGTAGAGACTTTTTTAAAGGATTCATATCTGGATCCGACTTAGAAGTATCATTATCATCATCGTATACACTTTATGAGACACAATATAAAGTAACAATAGGTGAAAGTGAATTTAATTACTCACAAAACCCAACCATAACATCAGGGAATGACGGAATCCCTTTTAATTATATAACAGGCTCATATTTTACACCCTATATTTCAACTGTAGGTTTATATAATGATGCACATGAATTACTAGCTGTTGGTAAGTTAGCGAAACCTTTACCGACATCTAAAACAACAGACACAACTATTTTAATAAACATCGATAGGCACTAAGGATGTTTAGTATTTATAATATATCAAATAAAACCAATGGCTAAGATACTATCAAATGCAGGCATAGTTACAGGGTTACCAGTAGAGGCGGAACACGTATCTCAATCGGTTAATGCCTTAACTGGTGCTGAGGCTTACGACATACTCATATCAGGATCATTAACAGTAAATACCTTAAAGTATCCTATAGTTGATGGAACACCTGGTCAAGCTTTAATCACTGATGGAGCTGGAAATCTTACACTCCAACACGTAACAACAGTTGGTACTGCTTCATACGTAAGTTCATCTAACGTATATGGTCCATTTGGAGCGGATTCAATCCAAACAGCATCATACGCTCCATCATCATCAGTTGCTGATTTTTCAAAAATAGCAGAAACATCTTTATTTACTTTAGATTCACAAAATGCTCAAACAGCAACCTCAGCTTCATACGCTCTTACAGCATCATATTTAATAGGTGAACGTAGTGCTTCATATGTGTCATCTTCTATTAGTGAAAATACTATAACATTTACTAAAAGTGATGGTTCACAAATAACAAATGAAATCACAACAGCATCGTATGCATTAACAGCATCATATGCTATATCTGCATCACATGAAATCTTACAAAGGGTAACTTCATCATATGCTGAAACCTCTTCATATGCTATTACATCATCCCATGCTCTAAATGTTGATCCAAATACATACATTTCATCAAGTACAGATGGTAATGTTATTATATTTAATAAACCTGGAGGGTTTACTGATGTAGTACTTATAAACTCTGCATCGTATGCAATAGCTGCTTCATCGTCAATATCCTCATCATATGCCTTAACATCATCTTATGTTAAAGGACCTGTAGCATCAGCATCATTTGCTGAAAGATCAGAACTAACTAGACGAATATCATTTGTTGCAACCAATGATGATAACGTAACTATACCAGCAGGTACTCCATTACATGTTATGAATGTTACACCTCATAATGTATATAATGTTAGAAGAGCAAACGCTAGTGATCCAAACAGAATGCCAGCGGTGGGTGTTGCTGCTACGACATCAGCTCCAGGTGAATCAACTGAACTTATAGTATTAGGTGAAGTTAAAAACCTTGATACTTTTGGAACCCATGTTGGTAAAAATATTTATGTACAAACCGGAAGTGGTTTTACAGAAACACCACCATCATTCCCTGCAATCATACAACCCATAGGAATTGTAAGTGCAGAAGATTTTAGTAGTGGTAAAATATTGGTAAATGGTCCCATGGCTGAAGTGCCATTTGCTAGTAATTCAATATCTGCATCATACGCTTTAACAGCATCATACGCCCTTAATGGGGGTGGAGGTGGAGGCGGAACATACACTTCAACATATGTAACTTCAGATATAACAGCTGAAAAGGATAGAATATATGTTTTTGAAGAATCTACTCCATATACCCTTACTTTACCATTATCTCCATCAAATGGAGACTCAATCTTAATATCTAATAGATCAGGTATAACAACCAATTTAATAGGTAGAAATGGTGAATTGATAATGGGGATAGCAGAGGATATGGAATTAAACATTCCTCCAGCTTCATTTATGTTTACATATGCTTCTGGTACTCAAGGATGGGTAATAACAGGAGCTGGTAGTGGTGGAGGTGGAGCTATCACAGGAAGTAGTGATTTAAATACAGGATCATTCGCTGTAACCTCTTCAAACCAATTTAAAGGTGATCAATTCTTTACTGGTTCTCTTATTCCAGAAGCTGTAGGTGGTAATGGGATATATGATGTAGGATCACAAACACACCCATGGAGAGATTTATATGTATCAACTTCATCACTAAAATTTGTTAGGGACGCTGTTATTATAGCTGACTTAAATGGAGAAGATGGTGGTGTTCGTATTGGTAATATTTTTATAGGTACAGGATCCATATCAGTAGTAAGTGGTAGTGGAGACGATATGACTATTATTGGTGATGTTGTAAACACTGAAATATCAGGGGGTATTATAACACCAATAGCCGGTGATACTGTAATATTACCAACAGGTAGTATTTCATCTTCAGCTCAAATAGCAGAATTAGGGTTTATTACTTCATCCCAAACAATAGATACAGGATCATTTATTACAACATCCTCATTAAGTGAATATCTACCTACAGGTAGTATTTCATCTTCAGCTCAAATTGAAGAATTAGGATTCATTACATCATCTTCTTTAGATGAATACCTACCTACAGGTAGTATCTCATCTTCAGCACAATTAACTGATTTAGGGTTTATAACAACCTCCTCATTAGTTGAATACCTTCCAACAGGAAGCATTTCATCATCAGCTCAAATCTTTGAATTAGGATTTGTTACTTCATCCCAAACAATAAATACAGGATCATTTATAACAACCTCCTCATTAGCTGAATATCTTCCAACTGGAAGTATCTCATCTTCAGCTCAATTAACTGATTTAGGGTTTATATCAACAAGTGGTTCTATGAACTTTTCAGGTTCAACTTCATTTGAAGGGGATACTTCATTTACTGGATCTACAACAATGTCAGGTTCATTAACTGTAATAGATAACCAAGGATTTAGAGTAGAGGGTAATACAGTTTTAACTGGTAGTAACCTTTTTCAAGGTGATACTATAATTCAAGGTAATAGTTTTAAAGTTAACACAACATCGTCCTTTACAGATAATGTTGATATTACTGGTAGTTTAACAGTTACCAAAGGAATTACAGGATCACTTCATGGTACATCTTCTGTATCATTAGATAGTTTATTACTTGATGGTAAAGATTCAGCTACATTTGCAACAACAGGTTCAAATGATTTTAAAGCAAATCAATATATTAGTGGATCAGTAGTAATGGCTCCATCTGAAGACCCAGGGACTAATAACTTAAATGCTACTTATCTATTCACTTCAGCTTCTAACTTTAGTGAAGATGAATGTGATTTCTACTATAGAAATAAAGGTACACTATGGGATCAAGAATGGTTAGAATACGGAGTAGGATCAGGTCTTATCTATGGTGGTGTTGTAACTTTTAGCGGTACAGATTTATTTGTCTCACCAGGTGGTGGTTTAGTAGTAAACTATAACGCTGAAACTGGTTCAGCTAATGCTGTAGTACCTACACAGGTTAAATGGGGTCCAATTACTTCAAGTGCTACATATTTAACTTCATCTCAATACTCTCACCTTTATATAGATGAGAATGGGGATTTAAAACAACAAATTGAAGACTTTACTACTGCACAATATTTAGAAAAAATTCCATTAGGTACTTTAGGTCACTTAACCAATGCTTATATTGATGCATTTGGTGAAGAAAAACAAACAACATATGCTGGACCAGCTCAAGCTAATCAGTTTATTAGAGCATTTGGTCCTTTAAAACAACAAGGATACGATTTATCAGCAATCACCTCATCATTAGGATTTAATGCAGCTTCTGGTATTACTTATAAGTTAGGAGGATTTTATTCTAAAGATCCTAATAATCCAAGTGTATATGATACCCCAGCATTAGCTTCTACTGGTAAAATAGTTAGAGTATATCAATCTGGTAGTGAGTTTGTTGGTGATATTAATGCTGGTAACTTCTATAATGATATAGATCCTACTAAATATGATGATGGGTCAGGTACCTTAGTTAACATTAGTGGTTCAACAACTACAATACAAAGAGTATTTGTAGGACCAACTAGTGAAAGATTCTACGTTTACTATGGTCAAGACACTTACGATAGTGTAGCAACCGCTCTCCAAAACCTTACTACAGAACAATTTACAGAATCACTTACTACTTCTAAATCTCTAACATTTATAGGTTACTTAGTAGTTAAAGCAAATACTACAGATTTAGCTGATGAAACTTGTGCTAACATTATAAACGCAGGTTTATTTAGAAACACAGCAGGTTCATCAGGTGGTGGTACTTCAACTATTAGTAATTTAGGAGATATAACCGATGTTAATATTTCAGCACCAACAACAGGACAGTATTTAAAATATGATGCGGGTGTTTGGGAAAATGCAAGTATACAGTATAGTGAGTTAGATAGTGCGCCTTCAGGTATAATTTCCTCTTCAACTCAATTAGAAAATTTAGGGGTTAATATATCAACTGGTAGTTCTACAGTATTTGATGATAGTGTAAAAATTAGTGGTAACACTTCTAACTTAGAAGTACAAGGAGATGTGATTGTAACTGGTAGTTTATCTTCTCCAACCCAATATATCCCTGCTACTTTTCAACCCACGGGATGGACAGTTATATATCCTGTTTCTACAGGTAACTTCTTTCAAACTACTCTAGCAGCAGGCTCTCTTAATAGTATTATTTTGGGTCTTGATGGTCCTATTGGACAAACCATTAACATAAAAATTACTCAACATCCAACAAACCCAGGTACCATTAGTTGGTCTAGTAATATTAAGTTTGCGGATGGTTTTGATTCATCTGCTTCTACAGGGGTAGGAGATATAGACGTTTGGTCTTTAGTTACTTTTAATGGTACTAATTATTATGCAACTGGTTTAAAAAACTTCTCATAATATGGCTTTATTTACACCAACCCCATATTGGGGGGAAGCATCTACACCAGCACCTCCAGCTTTTTCTCCTACTGATATCCCTAATTTAGCAGGATGGTATGATGCTAGTGATACTACCAGTTATATAAAAAGCGGAACGTCAATAACAGGAATTAGATCACAAAGCAATTATGGTGATAATTTAGGTGTAATAGGTAATAGTAATCCAGTAGCAGGGACTCAACAAAATAGTTTAGATTGTTTATATTTTAATGGTAGTACTGCTTTTCAAAATAGTTTCACAGACACTTTAGTTAATAGTAGTGGTTACCACTTTGCTGTGGGAACATTTCGACCTATGCTTGTTAATGCTTCTAAAGATTCTTTATGGAGTTTAAGTGCTACTCGAGATTATGCTGTTTCTTCTGCTAGCACATCCCAGTTTTGGGGAGAAATGGATTTAGGAAATGGGGTAGGGAGTAATGGAGTATTAGGACCCATTAGTACTGTAAATAGAGAGAATACTTGGATTATATACACTGTGACATTTTCCAACGAGATGGGATGGAGAAGAATAAGACAGTTTTTAAATGGTGATAGTTTGGGTGGTGGGAATAACCATGTGATGCAGTACCTTAGTAGCTTATCAACTAGTCAAAAATTAAGTATAATGGCTAACAGAGGTGGTAATAAAAAACTAACAGGACGTTTTGGGGAACTAGTATTATTTGATGGTGATCCTAGTATTTTCCAAAATACTTGGTTCTATAGTCGACAAGCAGAAGGATATTTAGCTTGGAAATGGGGATTGCAAGGCAACCTACCCTCTAACCATCCATATAAAAATAACCCACCTACATAATTTATAAAATAATTTGGATTCTATAGATAGAATTCTTATATTGTTATGCTGTAATAGAACTAGTAAAATAAAATAAAAATATTTCAACCATAGGATGGGAAGGTAATATTTATAATAAAATAAAATAATACAAATAATATGAGTACATTTGATCAGTTTTTCCCTTCATCAGGGCCTTCTGGAAATAGTGGATCATTTAGTGGTTCATTTCAAGGAGATGGTAGTGGATTAACCAATATAGATACCTCATCATTTGCACTTACAGCATCATATTTAGATGGTTTTATTGAATCAGCATCATATGCCTTAACAGCATCATATGCCTTAAATGCAGGTAGTGGTGGTTTAACTTCTGGATCAGTAGTTACAGGTTCAACTATTATAGAATCTACTATTACAAGTTCAACTATTATAGAATCTACTATTACAGGTTCAACTGTATTAGATACTACTATATCAAGTTCAACCATAGTAGACACTACAATAACAGGTTCAACTGTATTAGATACTACTATATCAAGTTCAACCATAGTAGACACTATTATTACAAGTTCAACTTTAGTTGACGTAGTAGGTAGTGGATCATTTAGTGGTTCGTTTGTAGGAGATGGTAGTCAACTAACTAATATAAGTACATCATCATTTGCACTTACAGCATCATATGCTATATCATCATCACATGAGATTATTCATGAAATAAGTTCATCATATGCTGAAACTTCTTCATACTCATTAACAGCATCATACGCCTTAAATGGTGGAGGTGGTGGTGTGTCTGGAACAACAGGAACCATTCCAGTGTTTGATACTTCATCAGACGGAGTTGGGGATTCACTAATATCAACTGGGGTAATAGAAGGATCCACTCCACTCCCTATTGTACTAAACGGTAATACGTGGATTTTCCAGAATGGTCTTACTACTATCAATAGTGGGGGTGTAGATTTTTCTTCACTTGCTGATGGAACCTCAGTTACACTAATACAAGGAGCTACTACAGAAACATTGATTGTTGCCTCTACAGCCACAAACCTTGTAACATTTACTACATCGGTAGTAGAAACATACACTACATCTGGTGCTATAACTTTAATTGGAACATCTGTACAAACTGATTTTGCAACAGTAGCGGGTAATTTAACCGTATCGGGGTCAATAGACATCCACTCAGGTAGTATAACAGTTACACCTTCAATAGTTAACCAACTTACAGCGTCATATGCTTTAACAGCATCATATGCTTTAAATGGAAGTGGTAATTCAGTAACCTCATCATATGCATTAACAGCTTCATATTTAGAAGGATTTGTTGAATCAGCATCATACGCAGCAACAGCTTCACATGCTTTAAATATTAGTAGTGGAGGTATAATTGGATCTGGATCAACTATTGTAGAATCATCAATCACAGGTTCAACTATTGTAGATTCTGTGATATCAAGTTCAACCTTAGTTGAAGTAATTGGTAGTGGATCGTTTAGTGGTTCATTTGTAGGAGATGGTAGTGGGTTAACTAATATAGATACAGCATCATACGCCTTAACAGCATCATATTTAGATGGTTTCATTGAATCATCATCATACGCTCTAACAGCATCATATGCTTTAAATGGTAGTGGTACATCAGTAACATCATCATACGCTTTAACAGCCTCATACTTAGAAGGATTTGTTGAATCATCGTCATATGCAGCAACAGCATCATATTTAGATGGTTTCATTGAGTCAGCATCATACGCTGAATATGCCGCAACATCTTCAATAAAATATGATTCAGGTTCCGGGGTAATAACAGGTTTAGATGAAATAAAAATTAACGATTTTGATGATAATGTAGGTGTTACATTTCAAGATTCTAAATTAACATTAACATTTGGCTCACCAGCAACACCTTCTATTTCAAGCTTTTTTAATAGTGGATTCCTTACAGACCGATTTAATCAAGTATTAGATTCTTACAATACTATAGGTAATTGGGATAATGGTGGATACACATTTGTAGAAGCTTCTATATTACAAGGGAGTACAGTTTTATCTACTACAACAACAGCTGGTAGTACTAATTTAACTCTCCCTCAATCAACAGCAGGTTCCCAATCATATACTTTAATCTATACTGGTTCTAGCCCACTAGATGGTTCAGAATATAAACTATCAAGTACTGCAACTAGTAATTTAAGTAAAAGTAGTCCTGGATTACCATCTATATCAGATACAGTAACCATTCAATTAGGAGATACTAATAATCAATTTGAACAAGGTGCTTCAGGTAATATAGCTTTTACTACTAACTATGGAGCTTCAAATGGGTGGGATCAAGTATCAATAACAAACACACCACCTAATAGTCCAATAGTATTTACTGGAGCAGGTTCAGCTGGTATAACCATTCAATCAGTAACAGCATATCAATCACCAACAGGTGAAAATAGTCCTCAATTATCAACTAGTAGAACTGCCACTAGAACATTTAGTAAAATACGTAGTGTAAGATATGGAGCATCTACTGCTGCATCATTTACACAAACAGAACTTGAAGATTTAGGATCTTGGGATACAACATTAGGAGGAACTATAGGAACAATAGATAAAGGAAATACAAACCCTTCAGGAGATACATTAACCATAACTTGGAGTGGAGATAAATATCAATACATTATTTATGATGGCAATGAAAGTGATTTAACTGGCATTGCAACAAGTGGATTTGGAGTGATAGGTCAATTTACAAAATCAACAGTAGGAGACTATACAGTTTATAGAACAAATGTATTACAAGCTGGTGGTAGTAGTGCTAGTATAACCTATAACTTAACATAAAATATAGCAGATGGCAATTATATTACCTGGAGGGTTTCAGATAACAAACAACGAAGCAGTTGATTCAAGAATAAGCGTAGCTGACCAAACAGCACGTTTAGGATTTTCAGCTGCAAACGTGTATGAAGGTTTACTTGTTTACCAACAAGATACAAATGAAATATATGTTTTAACAAATGCATCTGACCCAACTAATAACTCTAACTGGGATATAATATACCCAGTTTCAGGATCATCTGTAAGCAACTCAGGATCATTTAGTGGTTCATTTCAAGGAGATGGAAGTGGGTTAACTAACATTGTTTCATCTTCATACGCCCTCACAGCATCATACTTAGAAGGGTATATAGAATCAGCATCGTTTGCTGCTACTGCTTCACATGCCTTAACAGCATCGTATTTAGATGGTTTTATTGAATCAGCATCATTCGCTGCAACAGCTTCATACTTCGATGGTTTTGTTGAATCAGCATCATATGCAGTAACTGCATCATATATTGAAATGTCTGATGCTTATAGAGAAGACTTTACTAATGTTTCTAATATAACTGTAAACCATAATAGAGATACGGAAGATGTTTTAGTAGCAGTTTATGAAACAACAGGAGGGACATCACCACAACTAATAATACCACAAAGTGTTACATTAACCAATGATAATACAGCTGTAGTAACTTTTGCCACAAATATAGATGGTTATGTAATAGTAACAGATGGTAAAGGTGTTGCTAATACTGGATTTACATTAAGTTCATCATATGCTACCTACGCTAAAACAGCAGGAACAGCGGTAACATCATCCCACTCATTATATGCTGTATCCGCATCTTATGCTTTATCATCTTCACATGAAATTGTTCATGAAGTAAGTTCATCATATGCCCAAACTTCATCATACGCAGTAACAGCATCATATGTTTTAAGTGATTCAATTGTCAATCCAACTTCATATAGAGAAGCAGTTAGTGGTGCTACAAGTTATACTATTACACATAACTTAAACGAAAACTTCCCTATAGTACAAGCATATGAACAAGTATCACTATCACAAGAGATACCATCCTCAATAACATCAACAGGAGCAAACTCAATAGATATTACCTTCATTAACAACTTTGATGGTACTATAGTAGTAATAAAATAAAATATTTATAATAAAATAAGTTAGATGAGAATAGATGACGCAATATTAAGTGGATCAGTATTAGGTTCAAGCGCAGTAGTATCCATATCAGGATCATATACAGGTTCAGGGCATATTGAAACATCATCATATGCAGTAAGTTCCTCAAAAGTTTGGATAACAAACTATCCAACATCTGAACCAACAGCATCCGCTATGGTTTATATATTAAATACAGATTATGAAGACCCAAGTTTTACACCTAATCCTCAAACACTGTACTTAATATATGAAGTATAATATAGTTTATTAATCCAAATAGTTACCATAGGATATGCCAGAAATTAAGTTAGGTTCTTCAAAGAATGCAAAAAACATAAACCTTGGATCCAAAGAAATCGAAGAGGTTCGTTTGGGGAGGATCTTAGTTTGGCAAAATAATATAGCCCCTCAAATTGTCCTAACAACCCCACAAGTAGGAGAATATGGAGATTTAGATTTCCCTATAGGGATAACAGTAGCCTCCAATGTAAATATAATATTTTCAGCTCAAGATTTAGATCCCTTAGATACCATAGTTAGTTATGCGGTTGATGGACCAACAGGTTTTACACCAGTCCCAACTACACCTATAACTCCAGGTAACCCAGTTTCAGGTCTTACATTTACTATACCGGATACATTATTTACAAACGCTGGAGAACCAACTACAAATAACGTATTTACAGTTACGGTTACAGATCAAAGAGGTAAAGATGGGATATACACAGTCACAGTAATAGGTGTTTCTGTCCCTCCCCCAACAATCTCTGTTAGAAAAGAATTTGGATCTAAATCTGCTTTAACTAGTAATGGTCCCCAAAGTGCATCAGCAGAATGGGTAATAACCCAACCCTCAGAAACATCCGCAGCCGGTTATATAGCACAATTCTCATATGATAATGTAAATTGGAGTAACTATAATGGTTATGGAATTTATCGAAGCACAACAATCTCATGTGGTGGTTACTCTTCAGTTACAGTATATTGTAGATCAATTAAAACAGGATCAACAACAGCAATTGGTAATTATGCTTCATCAACTTTTTCTGTAAGCGCACCTAGTGTTTCCTTCCCCGTAAGTTTATCTAATTGTGTTTACTCATCTCTTAGGGTGTCTAACAATACAACCTCCCAAACCTGTGGTGGGGTTATATCAGGTGTGGGGCAACTTCGTAATGCATTTGTAGAACTACGTCCTAGTACTGGTCAAGTTTATACAGGAACTTCATTCCCCAACCTCTATAACAATGACAACGGAGATGTAACTACACCTTATTATGAACGATCAGCAATAGTACGCTTTCAACCTGCATTTATAGTACCATCAGTAAATGGAACAACCCTTAGTTACACTTGCCAAGGTGGGGATTATAGAAAGACAACCACCAATATCCCATATACAAGTTTTGTGGATGGTATTAGAGGAAGGAAAGGTACTACAGGAGTTGGTAGCTTGTATGATAGAGGACAAGATTTTAGATACACAACATTAAGTATTAACTCCCCCTATGTATCCATATCCCCTCCAGGTGTTTATGGAGACACATCATATGCGGCTTCATTCAACTCAGTGGGAACAACTAATACAAAACCAATATATGGGGGTGATTATAGATTAGCTGCGGGAGGTACATTTAATAAAGGACCTGGGGCAAATAGATATACTAAGGAGTTTGAAACCTATGACACTTGCCCATCAGCAGGAACAGTACTTGGAGATTATTGTAACGGAACTATATTTACTGAACAAATAGCTGATGGAAATTGTGGTATTACTTTCAGAAAAACCCAAGTTGTAGGAAAGTGTGGTTATACATTACCTGCTTTTTCATCAGTTAGTTTTGGGGTAACATGCGATGGTTATTCAGTATACAACTCAAACCCAGATCCAACATACACAGTCACCACTGTCGTTGACCCTACACATCAGATTATTATTAATGTAGGTAATACCCGTTGGCTAACTCCATCAAGTGGTGATACAGTTTATGTTACAGTAGGACAACGTGTTACAGCTTCTATTAGAAAGGGTCCTCTACCACGATATTCTACCACAGACCCTGGAGGTGAAGTATTAGCTTCCGTTGGAACATCAATTGAGAGAAAATGTCCAGCTGAAGGTGAATTGGCTGCAGTAGCAACTCCAATGAATGGTTACACCTCCACTTAAAAAATATTTTAATCCAACAAATACCTTGGTTGTTGAAAATAAAAATAGTATATTATATAATAAATAAATACAAGTAAGTTATGAAATACAAAATTTACGTACAAGACGAATGTGAGTTCTGCCAACAACTAGAATCACCAGAAGGTATTAACATTGAAAAAATTTATATCAATAGGGATGACTTTGATGGTTTCAAACCACCACAAGTACCAGTTATCCAATTTACTACCTTTCAATTAGAGGGACCATACCAGATAAACGAATTTTTTAAAATGATTAAAAATGCCCAACAAGAGTAAAGGATTAGGAGATACTATTGAAAAGTTTACCTCATCAACAGGTATTAAATCCCTCACTAAATTTATTTTAGGTGAAGATTGCGGTTGTGATGTTAGAAAAGATTATTTAAATAAAAAGTTTCCATATAGGAATAATAAATAACATATTTATAATAAAATAATATAACAATATAACAATAAAACAATATGGGCAATTTCTCAACATATTTTCCTATTCCATCTAGTGGTGGGGGTGGTGGAGCTTTAACAAATACTTATGCTTCATTTCATGTTACCTCAACAACACCAGGTTATGATCCCTCAACTGGGATTTACAACCACCCTGAAGGGGGAGTATTTCTTCAAACAGGTTTCCTCTCATCAGATGCAGCCACATACCCAAATGCTGTAAAGACAGGAGCTTCCTACTCTGAAAGGATAGGAGCAGTGCCCAATCCTATAATTAATAGTTCTGCGGCCTTTCCAGATTATTCTAAACCTATATTAACTAGTGGTACTCCAAATGTATTACAACCACCTGCTATGCACTACGTAGATAGTGAGGATACCATTTATTTAACTTACTACCAATTACAAAACCAAATCCAAAACAACGCCCCAGAAACCCTTATCCCTTCATGGACTAAACAATCAGATGGTATATACACAAGAAACGCTGATAAGACTCTCCCAGCAGTGGCATCAGGTAGAAATCTTCGAGAAATAATTTGGGACCCTACAAATGAAGTTTGGGTAGGATTAGAATATAATTATAAAGGATTACCTTTTCGAACTGGACAAGTAACTTTTTGGACATGTGATACAATAGATGGAACTTGGGTTTTTAGAGCTGGTCATAGTTGTCCCTTAGCATGGCCAGATCAAGCAGCAAATAGTGCAGATAACGAAGAATACACTAGATTTGAAACAAATACAGACGCTAATAGGAGATGGAATCTTAGGGTTTGGGATGGGTTAGTATATTGTTATTTAGTCCCTAGAGTTATACCTTCTGCTTATCAAATAAGTTTTAATGCTAGTACATATGCTATAGTGGGTTCTACTGGGAATTCTGCTACTGTCCCAATATCTTTTTATAGAAAACAACAAGGAAATAAATCTATACAGCCAATAACTAATGGGTTTTCAAGCTTTGCTGATGGGACAACCACAACTGTAGATGAAACTTTTACTGATACAACAGCTAACATAGTGATGGGTAACTCATTTGCTATAGATAGTGATGATAATATTTTAGCCTTTGCTGATCTAGATGATGGTAATGGGTTAGTACTCTTCAAATGGTCATTCACAGCAACAGATTTAATTGGGGATGGTACAGTAAGAACAATAACAACAATATCAGGTATGAGTAGTAATTTATCTCAAACTGTATTTTTTAAAATAGGATAATATGGCATATAGAAGAATAAAAACTGAAGAATACTTCATTGAAACACAAGCTAAACAATGGAGAGATGACGAATTGAAGGCAACAGATCATATCTCTATGATCTCAGACTATCCTAATAAAGATGAGTATATAGCATACAGGCAAGATTTAAGAGATTGGCCTTCATCTCAAAATTTCCCATCTTCCCACCCTACAGGATCAAATTTAATAACAGGTTCCTTACCTCTGATTAACCTTTAATAATATATTATAAAACAATCATGACAGATACAGAAATTTCATCTTCACTAACTTGGAGAAACGAAGAACTTAAATCAACCGATTGGATTGTTCAAGTAAACGACCATCCAGAAAGACCTTTATATTACACATATAGACAAAAACTTAGAGATTGGCCTACACTTGATACTTTCCCTTCAGCTAGTTCAAGACCAACCCTATAATAATAAAACAATAAAACAATATGAGCAATTTCTCAACATATTTTCCTATTCCATCTAGTGGTGGTGGTGGTGGTATACCAATCAATGGGTATTTTCCATTTATTGTATCATCTACAGGTATACCAACAGGATATGATTCCACCACAGGTTTATATACACACCCAGATGGAACTTTTTGGGTAAAAACTGGAAACACAGTATTAGGTCAACCAAGTGATTACCCAAACGCCACTGGTCCAACCTTATTTACTTCCCCTTTAAATTTTAGTGCTGCTTCCCAAGGAATGGATTTCAGATCTACAGGGTGGACTGGTGGTACTAATGTCTGGGCTTTAGATTTTGCAAGTGACGCAGCTTATGAATACACATCAGCGGGTGTTTATACAGGAACTAGTTTTAGTACTAACAATGAAACAGGTGAACCAACGAGTCTTGTATCTGATGGAAGTTTCTATTATCTTCAAGGAAGTAACAAAATATTCAAATACACTACAGCAGGTGTTTATACAGGAACTAGTTTTGATTTATCAACCCTTATTGGCTATTTTGGATATTTTGATTTAACTTATGATGGTACTAATTTATGGGCGCAGAGCATAAACAAAACCGCTTATGAAATTACAACATCAGGCGTTTACACGGGTAATAACTTTACCGCTTCAGAGTTAACCCAAGCCGCTAATGGACTTACATGGGATGGAACCCATTTTTGGGCAAGTAGTAACGCTAGAATTATGTATCAATATACTTCAGCAGGTGTTTACACTGGGTTGTCCTACAGTTCCCTTAACTCATCACCATCTGGTTTAACGTCTACCCAAGATGGAAGTTTTTACGTTGCAAGTAGACAAGGAGCAAACCAAATATTTGAGTGGGTAAATAATGCAGTTTTTGGAGACTCAACAGCCAGAACAGACACAGATTCAGCTCAACCCCTATTTGTAAGAATAGGATAAACACTATAATAACAATAAAATAACTAGGCTCCCATAGGGAGCCTTTTTATATTATATGATATGTGGTTATACAAAAACAAAGAAATCAACTCAATAGAGGATATGCCTGCCGATACTTTCGGTTTCGTATATTTAGTTACACACACCCCAAGCGGTAAAAAATATTTAGGTAAAAAACAACTAATAGCAAATCGCACTTTACCCCCACTTAAAGGGCAAAAGAAAAAGCGTAAAATCCAAAAGGAAAGTGATTGGAAAACATATTATGGTTCCCAATCCGAAGTAAAACAACTAGTTAAGGAATCTAAAGATAAGTTGGAGTTTGTAAGAGAGATTATTATATTTACGTCAACGAAAAAACAACTCACTTACTTTGAAACGAAATTACAATTCGTAAATGAGGTATTAGAAAACGACGAATACCTTAATTCAAATATTCTTGGAAAATTCTTTAGGAAAGATTTATATGACAAATCAGTTATTAGTTAGTTTAGTTAACTCAGTTTTAGGTAGTGGTAAACCCACTGCTAGAGATAACTACGCATATCACTGTCCTAGTTGTCATCATGCCAAACCCAAACTTGAAATCCAACTTACTGAAAATAGAGAAGGTAAAAATAAATGGGCCTGTTGGAGTTGCGGAGTACGGGGACAGTCAGTCTACGCTTTATTCAAACTAGCTAAAGCATCTAACGACAAAATACAACAAGCTAAAAAACTAATAGCTAACTCAAAGTCGTTTAAACACACTAAAGTTGACGAATCAGCGATTGCATTACCTAAGGAATACATTGCGTTATATAACGCTGATACATCGAAAATAACATACAGACATGCAGCGGCTTACCTTAAACGAAGAGGTATAACGCAAGAAGACATATTAAAATACCAAATAGGATATTGTGAGGAAGGGCCTTATAGAAATATGTTAATATTACCAACGTTTGACGCAGAGGGATATTTAAACTATTTTACAGCAAGAAACTTTGATGCATCATCATCTTTAAAATATAAAAACCCATCAGTATCAAGAGACATCATACCTAACGAATATTTTATAAACTGGAACTTACCAATAGTATTATGTGAAGGTATATTTGATGCAATAGCAATAAAAAGAAACGCAATACCTTTATTAGGTAAAAATATACAATCATCTTTAATGAAAAAAATAATCACATCTATTGTAGATAAAATCTATATTGCGTTGGATAGTGATGCGTTTAAACAATCACTTCGGTTTTGTGAGAAGTTGATGAACGAAGGTAAAGAAATATACCTAGTAGACGTAGGAGATAAGGATGCCAGTGAGCACGGTTTCCACGACTTTACTAAAATCATACAACAAACAAAACCACTAACCTATTCTAAGTTATTAGAATACAAACTATCTTTATGACAAAGTTAAGAAAAGCTAACTTCCCTAAACAAGAGTATAACAAAACGTTTACTCAAGTTACTACTAACGATTCTCGTTTCTACGAAGACGGCGAAAAAACATACCCATCGGTAACGTTTGTGTTATCATATTATCCAAAAGGTAAATACTTTGAGGAGTGGTTAAAAAAAGTAGGTTCAAACGCAGATTTTATAGCGAAGAAAGCAGCAGGAGAGGGTACTATAGTTCATGAGTTGGCTGAACAATATTTAAAGGGAGATAAGATTGAGTTAATCAACCCCCACACACACTCACCCCAATACGATTTAAAAGTATGGAAGATGTTTCTTTCGTTTGTAGATTTTTGGGAGACAAGTGGCGCTGAGTTACTCGAGACAGAAGTATTCCTATATAGTGATACACTTAAAGTAGCAGGTACTTGTGACTTGGTATGTAAAATCGATGGTGAAGTGTGGGTTATTGATTTAAAAACATCCAATCACTTACAAACTACATATGATATCCAGTCAGCACTTTATACTAGATGTTATGAAGAGTGTTATGATACCAAAGTTGATAGGGTAGGTGTATTATGGTTAAAATCTAAATCACGAGGTGAGGATAAAAAAGGTAAAGTACTTAAAGGTAAAGGATGGTTAGTTCATGAATCACCTAGAAGTGTAGAGGAAAACTTAGAAATCTATACCCACGTACGTGCTTTATTCGATATTGAACACCCTGTACTAAAACCACTTAGCGAAAAGTATACAACAGTAGTTCAGCGTTCCTAGGTTTCCCAAGATATTTTTCGTATATTTATAACAATAAATAAGATATGATAAAACTAGTAGATCTATTATTAGAAAATGAACAAAAACCTAAAGCAGTGTTCTTAGCAGGACCTGCTGGGAGTGGTAAATCCACTTTTGTTAAACAATATTTGAGTAACAAGGGTTTAAAATCTATAAACATAGACGATACCTATGAGGAACTACTTAGAGCATCTGGTTTAGATAAACCACAAGCAGAATATGGTGCCGAGGAGTTATCTTCAGCAGCAAAACTTATGGGACAAGCACGTAAGGATACTACATCCAAACTACAACAATCTATGGATGATAGTGAAAATCTAATCATAGATGGTACAGGCGCTGCTTCAAATCCTATAGCTAAAAAGAAACAACAACTAGAAGATCTAGGTTATGAAACTTTTATGGCATTTGTATATGTTTCACCTTTAACTTCTTTACAACGTAATAAAGAACGAGGTGAAAAAGGTGGTAGAGCATTACGTCCTTCAATCATATTAAGAACTTGGGATAGTACAACTAAAAATATAGAAACGTTTGAAAAGATGTTTGGTAATAACTTCGTTATTTTAGATAACGATCCCAAAGATGCTATTAAAGATTATAGTCAAGAACAAATAGATAAATACTTTGCGACAGTTACATATTCAGGTAAACCTAAATCACCTGAGGAGCAAGCAAAGAAAGATAAGGAACAAAAAGATATGATTGCTAATATTAAACAAGCATTATCTAATACTCCTGATTTTGATGATCAATCCACTATAACAAATAAAATAAATGCGTTTATTAACTAACTTTATAGTTAAAACTATACTTAACGAAGATAAAAATAAAAAAACTACTGCGGTTTACGGGGGAGGATTTAAACCACCAACTTCCGGGCACTTTGAAGTAGTTAAAGAAGCACTTAGACAAAACCCATCGATAGATGAGTTTATTATTTATGTTGGTGCTAAAGAACGTGATGGTGTAACTCAAATCCAATCAACACTTATTTGGGAGGTTTACAAACGATCACTTCCTATGAAAGTAACAGTTATTCCTACTAAAAAAGCACCAATAAGAGCTATTTACGATTATGCTAAGGAACACCCACAAGAGGAAGTATTATGGATTATAGGTGCTAGACAAGATAACGAAGAAGATTTTAAAGATATTTCAAGTAGAACCAAATCCATATCTAAATACCCTAATATGGAGTTAAGAACTATAGTAACACCAGGTGGTGTATCTGGTACTGCTGCTAGAAATGCTCTTAAAGTAAGTAAAGATAAGTTTAGAGATTTTCTACCTGATGAGTTAACTGATGGTGAGGTACAAGAAGTATTTGATATAGTATCTGTAAAAGAATCACTTAACGAACACGCTTCATATACTGATAGTATTGATGTAGTAGAAAAAATATCTCAACTAACTAACCATATGATAGATAAGGGTATGAATATAGAACCCTTACCAACTATGGAGTTTATAGATGGTGATTCAGATAATGCAAGTGATTTTTTAGGTAAAACAGCATATTACGACCCAGAAAATAAACATATTGTATTATATACTGAAGGTAGACATCCTAAAGATATAGTACGTTCATATGCTCACGAGATGATTCATCATATTCAAAATCTAGAAGGACGTTTAGGTGATATAACTACTACTAATACTCAAGAAGATGGTGATTTAGATAAGTTAGAACAAGAAGCAAATCTAAGAGGTACTATGACGTTTAGAAACTGGACTGATAGCATAACAGGTAATAAGTTAGACGAATCAATAGTAGGTCAAAAAATCGTATGTGATAACTGCGGTTGGAGTTGGAATATTGATGATGGGGGAGACGATATGTTTACTTGCCATAAGTGTGGTAGTGAGGATAATCAACCCATAGTTGAAGAAAAAACTAAAGATCCATTTGGTTTAAATGCATATGCTGCTGAGTTAGGTAGATTAAGAGAAGACGAAGAAGAATATAAAATCTATTTAGATTTAGATGGTGTTGTAGCTGATTTTGATCAACGATTTAGAGATTTATCTGGTATGTCCCCAAGTGATTACGAATCTAAAAACGGTAAAAACGCGTTTTGGGATTTTATTGATGTAAAACATAAAGTAGCGTTTTGGGTAGGTATACCACCTATGCCTCAAGCTAAAACACTAGTAGATTATGTATCTCAACACGATTACGAGGTATTAACTGCTCCTTCTATTAAGAAGCAATCTGTATTAGGAAAAAATCTTTGGGTTAAAAAACATATTGGTAAGTTATTCCCATCCAAACCTAAAGTAAACTTCAGATTTGCTAAGGAAAAACATAAGGTAAAACCAAACCTTACTCAATATGATATATTAATAGATGATAAAGCATCTACTATAAGTAACTGGGAATCTGCAGGAGGGACTGGTATATTGTTCACGTCTACACCCCAAACTATTGAGGCGTTGAAACAACTTGGTTTATGAAAAAGTGTACTATTTGTAAAGAAACCAAATCTTATGATTCCTTTGCTAAGATGAGAAATCAAAAAGATGGTTACAACTATTGGTGTAAACCCTGTGTGAAAGTAAAACGAGCAGATAAAGATTGGCATATTAACCAATATGGTGAAAGAAAACGTATTTGGGAACATAATAAACAAAATACAGATTTAAAATATAAACTTACATCCCGAATCAGATCTCGTATTAATCACGCCCTAAACGGAAGGGTTAAAGATGATAGTCTAAAAGATTTATTAGGCTGTGATATGAACGAGTATAAAATATACTTAGAAAAAAGATTTGATCAACATATGACTTGGGATAACTACGGTAAAGATGGTTACTGGGAAATAGATCATACCCACCCACTAAGTAAAGGTGGAAGTTTCCACTATACCAATACACAACCACTATCTATAATAGAAAATAGAGAAAAAGGAGATAAAATATTATGTTAAAAAAACAGTTCGAAAAGAAGGACGTTACAAGAATCCGAAACCTAGTAAAGGGTAAATCAGGTAATAAAATATCATCATCAGTTGGTTATAAAAAATCAGATGAT
>Ga0208133_1000047_pt1 | contig 46224 bp, 28 predicted proteins | sample ColrivemetaGS535_FD_187595 | JGI IMG/M metagenome (GOLD analysis project Ga0208133, IMG submission 187595) | Estuarine microbial communities from the Columbia River estuary, USA - metaG S.535 (SPAdes) (version 2) | ecosystem: Environmental > Aquatic > Marine > Intertidal zone > Estuary | place... | reverse complement strand
CAACCTTACCCCTATTAAAATTACAGGTAGTAAAAGATGGTAGAAGTGATTACAATAATTTTATGGAATTATTGGAAACTTCCACCATATTCTTTTCTATGGTTAATTCTGAAACAGGGATACCTAAGATAACTTCAAGACCAGCAGGATTCGTTGAGAAAATATTTGATGACCCAAATGCGGAACCTGAATATTATATTTACTATCAATTTACCAAACAAGACACAAGTATTGAGGGTAGATATGAGGGTCAATTTTTAGTTAAAACATTTGATGGTAATGTCATATTACCAATCAGAGAAAAACTATACATATATGTTCAAGAATCTTTTATTGCGGATGATTTAACATATAATACTTGTTACACATCAACTTTCCCTTGTTGTGGTAATCCAAATATTGTTGAAAATCCAAATGAAAATACAATTACCATTGTTCCACAATATTACTCTGGCTCCATAATCGCGGTATATTACGCAACATCAAGATTTCCGGTAGATACGGATATTACAGTTACGTTTAAAAATGTTTTAGGTGTTACCACAGGCGACCCAATAATTGTTGATTCTTCGGTTTCAATATTTACAGGTAGTAAAGAGGGTATAACTGAACTTATTATTGATGAAGATTCTAATAGATTAAATTTATATACATTATTTTCTGATGTAATAATAACAGATAACGGTCCGTCACAATATGATAACGTTCCTGTTATTGGGGGACCTGTTCGTATTGACCCAATAAATCCAAGAGACCCAATAGGTCCAAGAGGTCCAATTGAAATTGACCCAAGAGACCCAATAGGGCCATTAGGCCCAGGTAATTTAAAATATTTTTCAGCATTTGTTACAAGTTGTTGTGATAATAAGGAAATGTGTATGAATCTTATACCAGCATACATTGATATTCAGATAGGTAATAGTGTTTTAGGTAGTGATGGAATATGTTATACTATTCAAAAAATAGGTATTGTTATTGCAAATGATGCCGCTTGTAGTGAGAGTAACACAATATCTTATGGACAATCATATTATGAAAATTGTAGATACTGTCTTTCGAAATATCCCTGTAATGTGATTAAAGAAACTCCGACACCTACACCCACAGAAACACAAAACCCTTGTTTAATAACACCAACTCCAACACTAACACAAACAAAAAATTGTCAAGCACCAATTTTACAAACAGTATTAAATAGTAGTGGTAATACATTTTTATTATATTTTACAACTATTAGTCCTTGTGAAACAATTATTGTTAATTGGTCAGCGGATAATGTTAATTGGAATAGTAGTACGGGTGATTGTTCATCTCCAAGAAGTATTACAATACCTGGTACATTACCTCCAACAATATATTTTTATATTCAACAGATTAGTAATGATTGTCCACCATTTATTTCAAACACAATAACGTATAATGTTATACCGGTCACTAGAACTCCAACACCAACACGAACTAATACTCCAACTCCAACAGGGACTCCATTACCTCCGGTTTCAGTGTCTTTTGTTGATTGTTGTAATAGTTCAAATATTTTTATGTTATCAGGAATGCCATCATTTGGGTCATCATATGATGGGACATACTATGTTCAAAGTTCAGGTTTTAATGGTTGTGCTACAGTAATTGTTCCTCAAGATAGACCAAGATTAGTATATTCATATATTGGTGTAATCTTACAAAAAAATTGTGAGGGTTGTTTTAACAATACTGACACAGTTTGTCTTACTCCAACACCAACACCAACTCAAACTACTACGCCAACACCAACGGTTACATCATTGTCGTGTGATTTTGAATTTGATACTGTATTATTAAGTCCTACACCAACATCAACTCCAACGACAACACCTACTGTGACACCAACTAAAACACCAACTCAAACTCCGACGATTACACAAACTAAGACGCCAACACCGACTATAACATCTACTAAGACACCTACACCAACAAGAACTAATGGATTAACTGTAACTCCGACTATTACACAAACTAAGACACCTACACCAACTAAAACAGTAACACCAACTCAAACACCAACATTAACTCAAACTAACACTCAAACACCAACTCAAACACCAACATTAACTCAAACTAAAACACCTACACCAACTCAAACACCAACTCCGACACTCGGAGCAATTGTGGTACCTGAATGTTCTGTAATATATGAATCTATTGATGGTCTTTTTTACTCATATAATAGTGACACTAATGTTTCTACTTTATTAAATTTAGGACAGTCACCTAGTGGTGCTTCTGAGGATGTTGCTCACACTACAAATAAATTATGGAAATATGACGACACTCATATTTACGAATTTAACATTACATTAAATCCATTTTCGTCCACTTTTAATCGAACAATTAATATTAATTATACATTAGGAACTGGTTTATGTGCAATTAACGACACTACTTTAATATCGTCAAGACAAGTTAATGGTGTCCCTACTGTAATTAAAATTACGTTAAATAATGACAACACAACAACTGTTGAAAATTTATTTGCGTTACCATCAGGAAGATTGGTTTCGGGTGACTTTGTATACACGACAAACAATAAAATTATAGTTACAACAATCAGGACTTCACCCACCCCTATTGAATATTTTATTTCACAATATGCCTTTACAAATAATGCGTGGGTATTAGAGTTTGACCAAAATATTACAAACACCGCACCATACGCTTTTGGGCTAGCAATAATAAATGGTGGTATTTATATTTTTAGCGGTATAAATCTTAAACAAATTAGTACAACATTCCCATATACAGTTACTCAAGTAAATAATATAGGTAACGGTGTGGCAGGTGCATCACAAGTGCCAAGTTGTTGTAATGTGACATTTAACACAATAACTGAGACTTGTTCTTCTTGTAATATATACGTATTACCTAATAATGGTATTGGTAGTTTAACAGTTGACAGTCTGACAGTTACCACAACATATAGTGGACCAACTTTACTTCAAAACCCATCAACCGCAATTGCGGTAAATTGCACCGCATACGGTAGACCTTTAAACACAATATTGGTAGGTTATAATCCTGGATTATTTACGTATACTTTAAATTTTAATCAACCGGTTAATAATATTAAATTTTTAATTGATGGAGGTGGTGTTAATACACAGCAAGGAGCGATAGAAACATACACTTTTGGAACTAATGTAGGTAATCCAACACTTTCTATTTGTGGGACATCTTGTTCAACTACTGCAAGTGGAAATACAGTATCATTAACTATGGTTAATAGTGTGCCGGGCGCGGCATTAATCCAAGTTAAATCCAATACACCATATACCCAAATAACTATTGCAGGTCTTGGAGTATTAAATGGAGTTAATTTGGCTATTTGCTTAACAACACAACCAGTGTCAATATATCCTGTCAATTATGGGTTGTTGTATAATTGGTATGCGGCGGTAGACCCAAGAAATATTTCGGCAAGTGGATGGGTGGTACCAACACTATCTGATTATCAAATTTTGGCGGATTATTTAGGGGCATCAGGAAATTATGTTTTTAATGTAGTTGGTGGTAAATTAAAAGAGACCGGATTAACTTATTGGATTAGTCCAAATGTGGGTGCAACTAATGAAGTTGGGTTTAATGGTAAAGGAGGTGCGGGAAGAACGACTGGATTTGCACAATTAGGGGCGACTGGTGCTTTATGGACAAGAGATAACCCATTTGCAAATTCAGCATATTTCGCTGTGGTAACAACTTACGTTCAACAATTTGTCTGTGAGAGTAGTGTTACGTACTTTAAAAAAGATGGATATTGTTTAAGATTAAAAAAAATAACTACAACATTAGTTAATGGTCAAACAGGGACATATGTTGGGAACGATGGTAAAATTTATAGAACAATATGTATTGGTACACAAGAATGGTTAGCTGATAATTTGTCTGAAACTAAATTTAGAAACGGAGATATAATACCGTATCACGGATTAAATAATCTAAATAATTTTACAAACTCAGAGTGGGACGCATTAACAACGGCAGGTACTTGTGCAAATGATAATAATCTAAACAATGTGTCAACAGGGTTTACTTTTCCAACTTAATCTATAACCAATAATAAAACAATATGGGAACATTTTTAGAAATAACTACAGGAAATTATAACGGAGAATTAGCTAATATTACTTTTTTACCTTGTTCGGGTGGAAGTATTTTTATTGGTCAAGTTACTTTACCATACTATTATGATAATCCTTATTATTACGGGACATATCAAATCTATATAATAAAATATGATAAATATTGTGACTTATCGATACCTTGTCCGACACCGTCAGTAACATCTACACCAACACCAACACCAACACCTAAAATAAGGAATTTGGCATACAATGTATTGTCTTGTTGTGGTAGACAAACAGGGGTAATAATACTACCGTCAACATTTACGATTGGTTCAACTATTTTAACAACTAGTAAACTATGTATGACAATTACAGGATTTGCCCCAAAAGGTAGTATTCCAAGTTTTACTTGGTCAGGTGTATCATATGATAAAGGTTGTGACGAATGTTTAATTAATTATCCTTGTAATCCTGACCCAAAACCTACACTTACACCAACTAGTTGTAAAGGATGTCAAAGTTATACGTTATATGGTGGTTCAGGTAGAGGTGGTTATACTGAATTTAGTTATATTCCTTGTGGAGACCAAATACCAGTAAATGTATTGTTATATAGGTCTGATTCAGGAACAGAGGATACTCTAACTGTTTGTGCAGAGTGTAATAGTGTTGTGATAATATCCGGTACAGGTAGGTATACTGTGAATGGTGAATGTATCCAACCAACACCTACACCCACCCCAACTCAAACACCGACTCAAACACCCGCAACAAATTATTGTTTACAAATAACTAACGAATCTGGTTGTGGAACTTACACAGTTCCAACTCAAGGAAATGAATTGATTAATGGTAAAAAATATTGGACCGGAATAATTGATGGTAACCCTTTTATATTATATTGGGATAATATTCAAGTTTGTTGGGTTGTTAAAAATACTAATACAAATGAACAATGTTCTAAATTATTTATCAACTCTGAATATCCTGTGGGTGATTACACTCAATGGATTTCAACTCTACCTCCTACGTCAGGTTGTACTTGTTTATCTACAGACACTTACTTTAGTATAAGATTAATCACTTGTCCAACACCTACACCTACACCAACATCTACCGTAACACCAACCATAACTCCAACTAACACATTAACACCGACTCAAACACTTACACAAACAAAAACTCCAACAGCGACAGTAACATCGACAGTAACGGCAACAATAACTTCAACAGTAACTTCAACTCCAACACCAACAGTAACTAAAACCCCTACAACAACTCCTACACCTACTGTTACATCATCACCATTACCTCCAATTGTTGGTTATTTCCAAGATTGTTGTGATAGTAATATTAAATTTAAAGTTGGTTCTTTACCTGGTGGATTAACAATTGGACAAACGTACTATGTAGTAACAAACGGATACACCGGATGTACAACTTTTATATCAGAAACAAATGTTTCTATTCAATATTCAGCAACCACCATTTTAACAAATGAAGGTAATTGTACTAGTTGTAATGTTAAATACTCTATAGTTTGTCCGACTCCAACACCAACACCAACCATAACAAGTACTGTAACCCCAACTCTAACCTCAACACCAACACTTACTCCTACTCAAACAACAACAAATACAATGACAGTTACAATGACACCTACAAACACAATGACAGTTACAATGACACCTACAAATACTTCAACGCCAACACTTACACCAACAATAACACCATCGCCAAGTGGTCAAATATGTATTGACTGTAATGTTTCAGGATATACTTATATAATATCAAACCCTGTGATTTACCCATCACCAAGACCAACAAGAACACCAACACCTACACCAACAAGGACACCGGATAATACAATTTACACAATATGGGTTCATATTGAATAATATAAAAAACAATTAATTATGTTTACACAAGAGATAAAAAATAAATTAAACGAATTATACCAAAACACACCTGATTATGTTGGTGTAGCATATGGTTATAAAACAGTTCAGGGTCTTGAGACATCTAATATGTCAATTGTTTTTACGGTTCCAAAAAAGAAACCATTAAACGAAATACCTCTTGATGAACGTTTACCGGAATTTGTTGAAATTAGTGGAACAATCTATAGAACAGATGTTCTTGAAATTGAGAAAGTTGTTCCAATGGTTGATTCTGTTGTTTGTAATAATCCATTAATTAACCCAAGTTGTTATACTTGGTCACCTTTAGGTAGTGTTAACCCTCCTAATAGAAATACTTTAAGACCATTAGTTGGTGGAATATCTCTGACATCACAACGTTTGTTAGGTTCTGTTGGAACATTAGGTTTGATTGTTGTTGATAGTTCAAGTCAAAAACTTGTGGGTTTAACAAACAATCACGTTGTTATTCAGGATGCGTCTTATACTAGCGAAAGAAATTTAACAGGTCCTATTGTAAATGAATATAAATCAATCGCATATCAAAATGGTGAAATATCAACGCCTGTTGTAGGTAACCAAATTGGTGAAGTAATTCGTTATGTTCCTCTAAAAAATCAACCTGAGTTAAATACTGTGGACGGTGCATTAGTTTCATTATGTGCTAACACCGTTAGTAATACAACGTCTTTTACTCAATTAGGTATTAATTACAGTCAGGCAATGCCGTTTGCAACAACTGCAGAAATTAATAGTTTATTAGTCACCCCAAGAACAATTTTAAGTAGTGGTAGAACGTCAGGTGTAAAATCCGGAGATTGTGGTTTAAAAATAAAACTTTTAGGTGCAACTCAAGATGTGGGGTCATATCCTTTACAGGGTGTTCCTAGAGTAGTTTCATTTAATGATTTAATTGTTTTTACAAGATTAAGTGAAACCTGTAATTTTCCAATTTATAAAGGAGATTCAGGTTCAGTTCTTATTGCAGATTTTGATGGTGTTTTTAAAATAATTGGATTAAACTTTGCCGGGTCATCCCAAGTTCCCGGTTCGACAACACAAATTGGTCAATTTGGTTATGCTTGTAGAATAGATAATGTTGCCTTTGAATTAGGTATTGAATCTTGGGACGGAACCCCTAAAAATACTGTAACAACTATTGAAAAAGTAATAACCTCTGGAGGTAGTCCTAATAAGACAATTATTGTCGATGGTAAAACATATTGGCAAGTAGGTTTATCACCTTATTTAAACTAAATAAACAAAACAAACAAAATAATTTATGCCATTTTCATCATCAATTTGTTTAACTAATATAGGTACATTACCATTAGGTAGTAGTGTAGATATTTATTCTAACTCGGATAGCTACTCGGTGCCATTTCAAACAAATATATCTCTCTCTGTATTAACATCAAATTGTCCATATATTTTGACTAATATACCTGACGGAACCACACAAATTAAATTTCAGGATATTGTGTCTCATTGTTGTTATAACCTTCCAATTTCTAATAATAACTTATGTGATTTATTTGGTATTCAGTTAACCGGTTTTTCATCAACAACAATTAGTCAAATTGTTGCAGGTCTTTTAACTAGTTCTGTTGGTGCAAATATAACTGATTATATTATTGATTGGTATGGACCCGAGAATAATACAACAATTGCGTTTACCTCAGGTTTTGGCACAGCGTTTAATAATATCCCTTATCAACAAACACACCCATTTACAAGACCGTCTGCTCCGGGATATTATATACCAATGATTAGACAAATACGAATTAACGGTATTAATTATTCAATAACAGGTGGAACTGGATTTGTTCAGGCAAACATTAATTGTTTGGGAAATCAAACAGTTGAAGTATTTCCATCAACTTGTTCAGGTAATAGAGAAGAACCTGTATATTATTATCCTGAGTATAATAATTATTTTTTCTCAAGTACCTCGGCAAATAACTCACCACCTGAATCATTATCTATGGGATTTGATTTAGATATAAATTCAAATTATTTTGCTTGGCAATTTCAACCATACACTGTTAATGACACAATTAAAATAACGTTTAACGGGGATAATTATTCAACACCAATTGTTTTAGAGTATTATCAAATAGGTTTTGAATATACAACCACAGATGTTTCTGTTACACCAAAAATAATTCAAGTATATAGTGGGTCAATGTTTAAAAAAATAACAAATATTAGTAATTTTTTAAGAAGTGAGAATGATTTTTTAACAATAGAAGTAACACCAAACCCAACAATAAGTAGAACAAATTGGGCTTTATATTTTAAATGTTTAAACACTTTTGATTGTTCAACTTGTGTGGATTCGTTATCATATTATAAAATTATTGAATCAACTATTAACACAACACCATTATCGTGTAATCAATATGATACTCAATTCTATTTGTCGGGTTGTACATCATCTCAATTATTAAACAGTGATGTGTATAAATATTTAGTGAATTATTCAGGTGTTGTTCCCGTGAGTAATGGAATTAATGGAGCTATTGCATCACCTGATGGTACTATATTTATTAGAGCGGTAAACTCAACAGGTGCGACGTATTGTAGCCAGGCTACTGTTGTATACAACGATACAGGTTGTAGTAGTATACCTGGTGGTATCTCAACATTTCAAAAAACAAACGCTACTGTCGGAGGACCGGGTAATATATATATGACTTTTAGTGATTTATCTGATTTGTCCGTATATTATCAATCATATTTAAATATTGTAAATGCTGGATTAGGGACTCCTTCTGACAACACTAATTTAAATTACTATCGATATTTTACTTTAACAGTCCCAATTATACCATTTAATGATTTGAATAGAACGTGTGCTTCTGACATTAGTAATTCCGCAATTTATGAAATACACACATCTAGTGTTGTAACAACAGGAATTACAAATAGTGTTTATTGGATGAATGTTACAATGCCGTTAATGACAATCGGATTATCATACCCAAATTGTGATTTAAATTGTAATTATCTAATTGAAGCTCTTGTTAATGGTATTAATAATTATTCAACATCAGCATTAAATCAATTTAATTTTACTAGTAATATTAGTGCAAAAAGATTAAATCCATTTAATGCGTATATTCGTATGACATATGAGACACAGGGGGCAAGTTCTGCGAGTCCACAGAGTTCTTTACAATTAACTGATTTAACAAATGACACTATACCGATGACAGGAAACACATACTCACCAATACCTTCATTATCGGCACAAACTTGTGACTTATCAACATATCAAAATATTGGACCTGTATCTGGTATTATTCGTTACAAGAAATTTGCATATTGGTATAGAACCGGGATAACCCCATATAATAACTTAACAATTGAAGTAATATTCCCTAATGGAGGAACAGGTCCTTTAATTTATGAATATAATTTAAACACCAACACCCTTGTTTATATTAACCAAAGTTATTTTATATAATAAACTTCCCTCCCCCAAAAAGGAGGGTTTTTTTTTTATACATTTGACTTACTCAAAGATTTCCAATATATTTATAGAAACAAGACAAACCTGACTTATGTCGGAGCTAATATGTCATTCTAATAAAATATATTTATGGTAACACAAGAAGAAATTAAGGCATTCCTTGAAGGGAATGACCCCGAAGAGCACATAGTTGCTATCGAGTATGATTACGTCACCGACGCAATCTACAAAATCAAAGAAATCCCTGGTCAGGGAAAGATAATCAAAAAAGATACATTTACGGCATTTGCTTGGGTTGGAGACCTTAGAGATTTGAATTTTTATTCAAAATCTAAAGACCAACAAAAAGAGGCGATGAAAAAACACGGAATCATCATTGATAAGTTAGACACCAAAGGTAATGAAAGATTAGAGAAAGGTCTTAAGTTTATGGTTAAATCAATGAAGGGTTATCGTTCACTCATCCAATTCTTTAGAGATGGTGGTGTTGACCCGTGGGGCGAAAAAACAAAAGGAAAACTAACGGTACTTCCACCGGTTGAGCAGTTCCTTATCTCAAGAGAGAAAAGATTATTCAAAGGATATGAGGAATACAACGACATCACCCGACTCGGATTTGACTTGGAGACGACCTCTTTGGAACCAAAGGATGGTCGTATATTTATGATTGGAGTCAAAACCAATAAAGGATATCAAAAAGTTATTGAATGTGCTGACGAAGACCAAGAACGAAGAGGATTAGTTGAGTTCTTCAATATTATTGACGAACTTAAACCATCAATCATTGGTGGATACAATTCGGCAAACTTTGACTGGTTTTGGATATTTGAGAGATGTAAATCTCTTAATTTAGATATCAAAAAAATATCTAAATCACTAAATCCATCAAGACCTATCTCTCAAAAAGATGGTATGTTAAAACTTGCTAATGAGGTGGAAAGATTCTCACAAACTCAACTGTGGGGTTATAATATTATTGATATTATCCACTCAGTTCGTAGAGCGCAAGCAATCAATTCAAGTATTAAATCCGCAGGGCTTAAATACATTACTCAATACATTAAAGCCGAAGCTCCCGACCGAGTTTACATTGACCACTTAGAGATTGGTCCAATGTATGCCAAAAAAGAGGAGTATTGGTTAAATGTTGAAAACGGAAAATATAAGAGAGCCGACAATCCGGACTTCAACAACTTAGACACAAGGTTTCCGGGAAAATACCTAAAGGTAACCGGAGATAATATTGTGGAGAGATATCTTGACGATGACTTAGAGGAAACGTTAACGGTGGATGATGAATTCAATCAAGGAACGTTTCTATTAGCATCTATGGTACCAACAACATATGAAAGAGTTTCCACTATGGGGACCGCAACTCTATGGAGAATGATTATGTTGGCTTGGTCATATAAGAACAACTTGGCAATACCTCAAAAAGAATCTAAGACTGACTTCGTAGGAGGACTTTCAAGACTACTTAAGGTGGGTTACTCCACCAATGTACTTAAACTTGACTACTCGTCTCTATACCCGTCTATTCAGTTGGTACACGACGTGTTCCCCGAGTGTGATGTAATGGGTGGAATGAAAGGAATGTTAACTTACTTCCGTAATGCTCGTATTATGTATAAAAATTTAGCGACCGAATACAAATCAACAGATTCTAAAAAATCACTTTCATACGATAGAAAACAATTACCATTAAAAATCTTCATTAACTCGATGTTTGGTGGATTATCTGCACCACACGTTTATGAGTGGGGGGAAATGAATAGTGGGGAAAGAATTACTTGTACCGGAAGACAATATCTCCGTCAGATGGTAAAATACTTTGTTAAAAGAGGATATACTCCTTTGGTACTTGATACGGATGGTGTCAACTTTAGTTTACCTGAAGGTGGTGTTGATGATAGAGTTTACATTGGAAAAGGATTGAATTGGTTAGTTAAAGAGGGTCAAGAATATAGAGGATATTACGCCGACACCGCAGAATACAATGATTTGTTTATGAAAGGTGAAATGGGGTTAGATTGTGATGGAACTTGGGATTCTTGTATTAATTTAAGTAGAAAGAATTACGCCACGATGGAATCTAACGGTAAGATTAAATTAACCGGAAATTCAATTAAGTCTAAAAAATTACCATTATACATTGAGGTCTTTTTAGATAAAGGAGTAAAGTTATTATTGGAAGGAAAAGGTCAAGAATTTATTGAATGGTATTTTGAATATCACCAAAGAATATACGACCAACAAATACCACTGAAACAAATCGCTCAAAGAGCAAGAGTTAAGTTGTCGGTTGAGGATTATAAAAAAAGATGTGAAATGAAAACAAAGGCGGGTTCGTTAATGAGTAGAATGGCTCATATGGAATTGGCTATAAAACACAATTTAAAGGTATCGTTGGGTGATGTAATTAGTTATGTTAATAATGGATTGAAAGCGTCACACGGGGATGTACAAAAAATAACTAAAAACAATTATACTAAAAAAGCGTTAGATTTGTTCACTTCGGTAAATGGTGTAGAACCTGAAGATAAGTCTACCTCAACAATACAATTAAATTGTTATATGTTAGACCAAACTGAAATTGAAAATAATCCTGACTTAACAGGTGATTACAATATTGCAAGAGCAATCTCAACATTTAATAAGAAAGTTGAACCATTATTAATTGTGTTTAACAAAGAGTTAAGAGAAAGTTTGTTAATTGCTAACCCTGAAGATAGAGGGTTTTTTACTAAAACTCAATGTGAGTTAATTGGTGGTATTCCAAATAAAGAAGCTGACCAAGACACAATTGAGGATTTATTAACAATAACAGATTTGGAATTAAAGTTTTGGGATAGAGTTGGTGTTAGTTCAGAATACATTTATGACTTAGCCGAACCGGGTTGGGAAGAACATATTAATTAAAAACAGAAAAGGTGTCATATTTGACACCTTTTTTTATTCTAATTTTAAACCATCTGAACTCAGAATGTACCAATTCCCGTCAACACGAAAGAACTCAACAGCCGCACCTTTGTCTATTAGTATTTCATCGTATTGTTCATCGATGAGACCCATAAACGGCACAATTAAAACTTTTGTTAAAGCTTTAATTACAATGTGTTCCGTGTTACTTTGGTCTAAAATAATTTTACTATTAGGAACCTCTTTAACCAAAATAAATTCTTCACCGTTTGTTCTATATTCAGGTGTTGTAACTATTTGAATAGGGTTAGAGGTATTTAAGTTGGACATTGACCCATATAAAATATTCCCAATTTTTTTTCTTGTTATAAATGTCATATAAATTAAATTACGTATATTTGTCTTGGCATTGCTCTAAACTTTAATTGTTTGTTAAGATTCTCAGCAATTTGTGCCTCTCGTTCCATAACTTTTTCAGGTTTTAACCTTGTCAATCTTCCTTCAGTACCAATTAATTCTTCAATCAATTTTGTTTTTTCATCTTTAGCTTCTGTCGCTAATGATTGGTAATCCATCGTTAACTCACTATCTGGTGTTTTAACATTACCACTAAATTTACCTCTAACTCTTGATAGAGTTTCTTTAACATAAGCGGTAAACCAACGACGAATCCATACTTGAGCAGGATTATTTAAATCAACCCAATCAATTTCTTCAAATGGGACATCCGATGGTAATTTAATAATGTCCGGATTGTCTTTTAAACATTTATCTCTATCAGCAGGTCCAACATCGTAATACCAATACCACACTTTACCTCTCATTAAATTTGAGTTTCCAAAATCAAATTTACCACCCGGTGTTTGCATTAAATGTAATGCTTTTTTTCCTTCAGGTAAAGCGGTGATTTTATATGTCATATCTCCGGCGATTATTCGTCTTTGAATATTAATTTCTTGCATTCTTAATAACATATCAAAAGCCGGTGCCATAAAGAATGACCCTGTCATCCCCATTTGAGCACTACCACCCGCACCCCCAATACCACCTGCACCTAACGCCCCAAAAGACCAGGGGTCAAATAACAAATTATTAAGGTTAGCTGGAGAATACCATAAAACTTCATTTATTTCTCTTCCCGCAGGAATTTCATAAATTTGTTGATTATGTTCTAATTGTACAAAATCTTTTTTAATTTCCCAATCACCACCGGCTTGTAATCCAACAATTTTGGAATACGCATAAGTGTATCGAGTTTCATAATCTAAACTTTTAGTTATAAATGCTCGAGATAAAGATTGAGTGTCTAAATTTAAGTTCGCCAATGAAGTCCATTGGGATTCAATTAACCAATCCTGAATATACTGTGAATAGTCACTAATAGATAATTCTAATAGACTATCCATCATTTCATCTTCAATTTCAATTGAACGAAGGGGTGCACCTAAAAGGTGTTTAATTCTTGTATATAGTTTGGTTCTTTCCGGTTCTGCGATAACTGCCATATAGATTTGTGTTTCTATATAAATATCATCTAAGAGTATAAATTAAACTTTTTTCTGGGAAAACAAAATTACCATTAACAATTGTGGTATCAACATTATCAAAGATTAATATTTCTTTATTATTTTTGGAGAAAATTAACCAGTCTGTTTTGTATTTTTTAACATTACCGGAACCTAACACAATTATATAGTGATGTTCTTCACTGATAGCATTAAACGGTTTAATTTGTGCGGTTTTAGTTACACCATCAACAATTATCTCACAATCAATTCCATCAATCATATCTTCTCTACTTCCAAGTTTTCCAACAGCATTAACATTATCTTGACCAAATTGTTTTTTAAGGATTTCAACTGTTGTGTCTTCACGTTTTTGACCCCAATTGTGGGTTTGACCTAAAACCATCATAAGTGATTGAAATGTTGATGATTCCGTGTTAAATATTCTTGTTTTATATTGGTCAATTATATTAACAAATTGTTTAACTTGATTAATTTGTTCAGTCGGAGTTATATTTTGAAATGAAATTGGTTGTTGTCTTTGTGAAACTAAAACTTTATTAACATCCCTAAGTAACACACAAAAACAACTGTAATTTGTATTTAGTTTGTTAATTACTGAACGTCCTTCTTGTTCTAAGTTATATATTCCGGACATTTCACCTTCAGCATACGCACCTCTATTATAGTAATTGTCAGGAAAAACGTCTCTTAAAATTCTATTGATTGCGAATTTAAACAAATCTTTAATTTTTGGGTTTGTATTAAAGATTTGTCTTATTTCTTCAACTTTAGACGTTGAACATTTTTCGGCTTTGGATTCTGATAACACTAATGTTATTTTTCTATCCGTTTCATTTTTGTTAATCTCTTCAATTATAAGATTAGCTTTGTTTTCTGTATTTTTCATATAGGCTTGTTTATTATGATAAATATCTAAACAACCAAATTAACCTCGATTGTTTATCTTATTCATAATGTTTGAGATAAAATCTCCTTTATCTTCTAAATCATCCCCCATTACGGTTCCAATATTTTGTTTCTTTTGATTTACCATATCATAAATGATTCCTTCAATTGAGTTATCAAATATTGGATAGTAAACCGATACTGAATTTTTTTGTCCGTATCTGTATGCTCTATCTTCTGCTTGTGCTAAATCACCCGGAACAAATGATAGGTCGTTGATGATTACGGCTTCGGCTGCGGTTAATGTGATACCTACTCCGGCAGCTTTTACGTTACCAACAAAGACTTTAATCTTTTCATTATCCTGAAATTGGTCAACAGCATATTGTCGTTGAGGTTTTGATGTTGAACCATCTAATCTAACCGCTTGTTTTCCAAAATGGTCGGCAATTCTGTTTAATGTTTCAGTAAAGTTGGTAAAGATAATAACTTTTTTGTCTTGTTCCAAAATATTTTCAGCCAATTCTATGGTATCTTTAATTTTTTCTTCGGCAATCACCTGACGAACTTTCATTAATTTACTGAACTGAACCGTTAGAGATGTTGATTCATCAGGGTTCTTATTATACCAATCATAGTATTCACCCATCAATCCTTCATAAAGTTTTGACTTTAATCTTAAATAAACCGGTGTAATAATTTTCTCAGGTAAATCTAACACTTCCGTTTTCAACCTACGTAAAACTTGTCTTGATGTTCTATCTCTTAATTCTTCCAAATTGGATGCCCCGGTCACATTCCATATTTTACGAGTTCCCGCTGTGAATTGATAACCTTGACAGTATCTAATAGCGTAAGCCATCCAATTTTGTGCTACCGGGCTCTCAATAATTGATAATAAGTTGAAATAGTTCATCGGTCGGTTGGTCATCGGTGTCCCGGTCAATAACCAAACTCTTTCACATTTTTTAGAGAAACTATTAACAAGTTTGGTTCTTGCAGCTTGTCCGTTACTTACATAATGGGCTTCATCCAAGATGATTAAATCAAAATTCCCTTGTGTGATTAAAGATTCTGTTTTACCTTTTAAATCGTAAAAGTTTTTAAGAATGTCGTAATTTACAATAACAAAATCGTGTTCTATTGAGAAATTCTTACCTTCGGAGATATAAACACTTCTATCGGTATAATTTTCAATTTCTCTTTGCCAGTTAATTTTAAGAGATGCCGGACAAACAATTAATATTTTCTTTGCGCCCGTCTCTAAAGCGGCAATAATGGTTGCTGTGGTTTTACCAAGACCCATATCATCGGCAAGAATAAACCTTTTAGAACCGGCAAGTTTTTCAATCGCCTCTTTTTGATGTTCTAATGGTGGACGATTAGAGTATTTTGAGTAATCCACAACAATATTCTTAATTGTATGTGTTTTAATCAAAGCACCTTTTGGTAGCCAAAACTCGTGGATAGTTTCATTCTCTAAAACTTTACCCCAAACGTGGTAGGATTTTTCTTTCTCAACTAATAGCTTTTCCACCCATACCTGTTCGGGGATTTTAAGTAATAATTTTTCGTCGGCAATTTTTTTGGCAAAGTAGGGGTCTAAATCAACCCATCGTTTGGCTACCTTAGGTGTAACTTCGTAATAATTTATAATGTAATCACATTGAGCTCTTGTAGGAAAAAATCTTTTGTTAGTTTCCTTTTGATGTTTTAATTTTAGGATATAGTTATTCGCACCCTGATAAGTTTCAAGGAGAGATATTGCTCGTTGTTCTATTGTTAAATTAGAATTTTCAGATGTGTTGTTTTCCAAATTTAATCTTTTAATAGAAATATAACACATTTTATAATATTTATCAATATGAATAATAAAGTACCAATTACAAGAATAGGTAAGTTCTTCGGAGCGGAGGATTTTAAATTAGAACAAGATTTTGGAAGTGAGTGGTTACACGGGGATATGAACTTTACATTAGTTCTATATCGTGTTGATAGATACAAAACCAAAACAGATGATGTTTATGGTGAGACCGTATCTGACGGTATTAAGTTTTTACCTCCGGTTGAGTTTAAAGGATATGTTCAAATTTTAGCACCTGAGAACAAATATTTAGGTAATTCTAAAATAGACCAAATGGAACCGGGTAATATGAAAGTATCTGTATATCAACGAGATTTAGATGAATTGGAAGTGGAAATTAATTATGGTGATTACATTGGATACTACGAAACGGAAGATAAGGTAAGATATTATACGGTTAACAATGATGGAAGGGTAACTTCTGATAACAAACATACAATTGGGGGTTACAAACCATTCTATAGAACAATTATGGCGTCACCGGTTACAAATAACGAATTTAGAGGTCTATAATGAAAGTAGTAATAACAGAAAATAAATTAACTAATTCAATCTATAACTATATTGATGAAACCTTTAACCCAAATAATATGGATTGGGTTTATGGTATGGATGACGGTGAAGATGGTGATTTAGTTGATTATAAAGAAAACAAAAACTTTTTAATTTTTTTTAATGGAGATTGGGAAGGTGAAGAAGATTCTGATTCTGTTTTTCATTATTTTGATGTTGACTTCTACGATAAAAATGATTCTTCACATAAACCTTTTAGAGACAAAACACCAATTTTAGAAGTTTTGAGTGAGTATGGAAGACACTTAGACACTATGTTTGATAACCATTGGCACGAACCAATGAAAAAATGGTTCCAAGATAATTTTAATTTACCGGTTAAAACATTATCAACATATTACAATTATGAAAATTATAATTAAAGAGAATCAATATAAAAAGTTATTAGAAACTATTACCAATGATGAAGAAAAAAATCATATAGGTGATAGAGTTATGGTTTATTATAATTTACATAAACACACATTTTCAGTAAGTCGTGATGGTAGAGTTATTACTCACGCTGACTATGTTAAATTAGTTGATGTTGAATTTAGAGTTAGGCAAGGTGGTAGAGACAAAGTATTACAAGACAAAAGAAAAAATGTTCATTCATTTGTTATTGGTTATTTAGTTGATTATTGTAGTTATCCTTGTAAAGATATACCAAGTGAACCTAATAACAATATTGTGACTTATAACCCATATAAGTATAATTCATTTGTTATGAAAGATACTGAAAAACCAATATACCAAGCAAGTGTGGTACAAATGATAAATTCAAGAAACAAAATATTTATAACAAAACAATAAAATGGGTTTACCAAGTAAAATAAAAAAAAATATACCACTAACGGAGTCCAAAACTCTTTTACCAAGAAGACGCGAACTTTTGGATAAAATCAATAAAGACGGAACATATCTTCCAAAATCTTTATTGCACGCCGACTTAGATAGAGGTTTTTTAGATTTTGTTAAAGACGACTTAAAAGTTGTTATTGAAGGTAAAACAATCCCGACCGTTGATATTTTAGTGACAACACAGAATTGGGTTCAATTTACCGAAACTTGGAATTTTCAAAATATAGATAAAAATACTGAACCCCCATTTATAACTGTTGTTAGAACTCCTGAAGTAAAATATGGTAGTAATCCGGCTCTTGTATACAACATTCCTAATAGAAAACAATATTTTTATGCACAAGTGCCAACTTGGGATGGTCAGAGAAATGGTACGGATATTTATACAATACCACAACCGGTTCCGGTAGATATTACTTATTCGGTTAAGATTATTTGTAATAGAATGAGAGAGTTAAATAAACTTAACCAAATCATTTTAGAAAAATTCGCATCCAAACAAGCATATGCGGTAATTAAAGGTCATTATATTCCTATTGTTATGGGAGGTATTACCGATGAATCAGTGTTTGATGTTGAAAAACGAAAATATTATATTCAAACATATGAGTTTACTATGTTAGGATTTTTAATAGACGAGGATGAGTTTGAAGTTGCTCCAGCAATAACTCGAGTATTAACCTCAGTTGAGTTTGACCCTAATAACCCTAAAAGGGGAAGAAAAAATAATGAAGAAAGTAAAAGTTTTCAAACAGATGTATTGTTTGTCATAGGAAACGACACGTTAAGTCAAAAAATAAATTACACAGTTGATATAAGAGTTGGTAATTCAACTAATATAGATAGTTTTGATGTGTATATTAACGAAGACTATTACGGGACTGATTTAACGTTAATACAAATCAACACAAATGATGTGTTAAGAATTGATGTTGTTAAAAACGATAACAGTAAAGAAAGTACTATCCAATTATTAGATTTATTACTTTAATCCTCACCATAGACATCTTTCTTTGTCTTACATTTCTCAATAATTAGTCTTTCCAAGAACCGATACATTTTAATACCCCTCTTTTCACAGTAGGTTTTAAGAATCTCGTGTGTCTCCACCGATATCTTTAAATTTTTAATCTTTTTGATGTCTTTATCCATAAGTAGAAAAAAGGCAGAAAATAATCTACCTAAAATATAAATAGTTGCTACGAAGTAAAGTATTTTGATTTTTTTTTAATATTTATATATAAAATAAATTAATAAACAAAACAAACTAATGGCAACAAACAGTAAAGTATTCGTATCTCCTGGGGTATATACATCCGAAGTTGATTTGAGTTTCGTAGCACAGAGTGTGGGTGTAACCACATTAGGTATCGTTGGTGAGACCCTAAAAGGTCCGGCATTTGAACCTATCTTTATACGTAACTTTGATGAATTCTCAACTTATTTCGGAGGTACTTCTCCTGAAAAGTTTATAAATACACAAATCCCGAAGTATGAAGCTTCGTATATCGCAAAATCTTATTTACAACAATCTAATCAATTGTTTGTAACAAGAGTATTGGGATTATCAGGATATGACGCAGGACCATCTTGGTCTATAAAAACGGTAGCGAACGTTGATAAAACAACAGTAGATTTTTATTGTACAAGTTTTGTAACAATTGATTGTCAACAAGATTGTGACGCATTTTTAGAATATACCTATAACATTCCTTTTTCAGGGTGTGATAATAGTATAGATTCAATAGTGTTTGGTGCAATAACTGGTGACGATTCAATTATATCAGATAAATTTACATCTTCGTATAGTAATTTTGATGGAACAACATCAACTATTTCTACCGATGTTAAACAACAAATTTACAATGTAATTTTATCATCAACAACATTATCTACATCGGCAACGTCAATTAACGTTTATGGTGCAATTTTAGGAACAGACTATTCTGATTTATTATTATTAAGTGGTTATACTGGTGTTACAAATGTATTTAACATTAATAGTGTTGATTCAAGTGTTTGTGATTACACGTCACCTGATACAGATGTTTGGTATTACTCAATGTTTGATAATAATGGTAATTTTAATTACAGTGGTAGTTCATTCTATAGTGTTATTGATAATTTAGTTCAAACAAGTACATCATCTAATTGTGCTAGTTTTAATAGTTTTAGTGTTAGTGGATATTCAGCGAATATTAATTATAATACACAAACAATTAATGTTTATTTACCTCAAGGAACCGACCTAACAAATATTATTGCCGATTTCAGTGCTTGTACAAGTAGTGTCGTTATTAATTGTGTTGACCAAGTAAGTGGTGTAACATCTAATGATTTTTCAGCAACAGGTTGTTTAGAATATCAATTAGTTTCGGAAGATTTAACTGTTTCTACATTGTGGAATGTTTGTATGATTGAAATAGACGTTTGTAACCCTGCAACAACAGGACACACCGGTTCTCAATCTATTGGTAACATTAAAACTTGTTTTTCTGGTAATGTTACCGGAAAAATTTATGTTTACACGGGAACATCTTATACAGACTTTGATGACGTAGTTATCACAACTTTACGTTCAAGAGGTTTATCTACTTATAGTACATCATCTGATGGTCCAACTTACGAAGTGAGTGGTTTAACTGACGTAACATTAAATTGTTCAGGGAACTATTCAACTGTTAAAACTAACCCATATTCAGAATTTGGTATTAATGTTACGGATAAAAATGGAAATACTTTCTTTTTTGAAACATCTCTTAGTGAATCAGATTCAAAAAACATTAGTAAAGTTTTTGGAATATCTAATTTTGGTAAACCAAGAACAACAGTTCCATTATTTGTTGAAGAACACTTCCAATCATTATTAAACTACGCATATAACAAAGGTTTTATTAAAGGATTAAATTGTGATTTAACCGCGTTACCTAGAGCGAGTAATGATAATAACGATTCGTCTTCTATCGCATTTTATTTAGAAAAATATCAAACACCGGTATCTCCGTGGGTTGTTTCTGAGTTAAGAGGTAGTAAAGTTTTCAATTTATTTAGATTTACAACAATTTCCGACGGTGATGACGCAAATACTCAAGTTAAAATATCTTTAGTTAATATGTCATTTTCTAACCAAACATTTGACGTATTGGTTAGAGATTTCTTTGATAGTGATGCTAATCCAATTGTTATTGAAAAATTTACAAATTGCTCAATGGACCCAAATAGTAATTCATTTATTGGTGTGAAAATTGGTACAGTTGATGGGGAGTATACATTAAACTCTAAATATATAATGGTAGAAATGAATGAAGATGCTCCGACAGACGCACTTCCTTGTGGATTCCAAGGATTCAAATTTAGACAATACGGTACATCTCAATCACCATTCCCTATTTATAAAACTAAATATGACTTTCCTGGTGAGGTAGTGTTTGACCCACCATTTGGTAATGCTTCAGGTGGTAATGTAACACAATCAAGTCCTGGTGATAATGTTCGTAGAACTTATTTAGGTATTTCTACAGGATACGGTGCAGGTTACGATGTTGACTTCTTTAGCTATAAAGGAAAACAACTTCCATTAGATTTATGTAAAGAAAGTGATTACGCTCAATGGAATGTTCAAACAAGAGGTTTCCATATGGATATAAATGCGGCATCAATCATTTATCCGGGAACAGGTAAACCTGAATTCTTTGTTGGTTCAGCACCATTTGTTAAAGACCCTGAAAGTACTGCAAACCCATACTATTTTATTTACGCACGTAAATTCTCATTATTAGTACAAGGTGGTTTTGATGGTTGGGATATCTATAGAGAATCAAGAACTAATACAGATAGTTTCAAAATTGGTAAACCTCAATTCTTAAAAGGTTTCTGTCCTGATTTTAGATACCCTTCAGCAACAGGTTGGGGTGCGTTTAAACAAATTACAGTTGGAGATAATAGTCAAGATTTTGGTAATTCAGATTATTACGCATACTTATTAGGTCAACAAACGTTCTCAAACCCTGAGGCTGTAAATATTAATTTATTTGTAACACCGGGTATTGATGCTGTTAATCACGGTGACTTAGTTGAGAGCGCAATTGATATGATTGAATTTAATAGAGCGGATTCGTTATATATTTGTACAACACCTGATTATAAAATGTTTGTACCGTCAACAACTAATCCAACGGATTTAATTTATCCACAAGAAGCTGTTGATAATTTAGTTAATATTGATTCTAACTACACCGCAACATATTACCCTTGGATTTTAGTAAGAGATAGTGTAAATAATACACAAATCTATTTACCACCAACAGGTGAGGTTGTTAAAAACTTAGCGTTAACAGATAACATTGCGTTCCCTTGGTTCGCAGCGGCAGGTTACACAAGAGGTATTGTAAACGCAGTTAAAGCGAGAAAGAAACTTACTCAAGAAGATAGAGACGTACTTTATCAAGGACGTATTAATCCAATTGCTACTTTCTCTGATGTTGGAACAGTTATTTGGGGTAATAAAACTCTACAAGTGGCTCAATCAGCACTTGATAGAATAAATGTTAGAAGATTATTACTTCAAGCTCGTAAATTGATTTCAGCGGTATCTGTAAGATTATTGTTTGAGCAAAACGACCAAAAAGTAAGACAAGACTTCTTAAATGCGGTTAACCCTATCTTGGATGCGATTAGAAGAGACAGAGGTTTATATGATTTCCGAGTAACAGTTTCTTCTGATACTGCTGACTTAGATAGAAATCAGTTGACAGGTAAGATTTATATCAAACCAACCAAATCGTTAGAATTTATAGACATTACGTTCTATATTACTCCAACCGGAGCTTCTTTCGAGAATATATAATAATAAAAATTATGACCCATTGTAATAGTGGGTCATAATTAAGCCTTAATTTAAATGTATGTTAAAAAATAAGATAGTCGAAGGTATTGATGAATTTGGAGCACCGGATGAAAAATATTACGCATTTGATTGGGATGACAATATTGTCTCAATGCCAACTAAAATATTGTTAAAAGACGAAGAAGGGGATACTGTAGGAATGTCGACAGAAGATTTTGCAACATATAGAGAAGAAATTGGTAAAGAACCTTTTGAATTTGATGGTCACAAAATTGTTAGTTTTTCAGATGAACCATTTTTTTATTTTGGTGTTCAGGGGGACAAACAATTTATTATTGATGCTATGACTGCTAAACCAGGTCCCGCTTGGAATGATTTTGTTGAAGCAATCAATAATGGTTCAATATTTTCAATTGTTACGGCAAGAGGGCACACACCATCAGTTTTAAAAGAGGCTTGTTATAATTATATTATATCTAATTATAATGGTATAGATTCAAATGAATTAGTTAAAAATTTAGAAAAATACAGAGATTTAGCTGACGAGGACAATATATCTAAAAGAGAGATGATTAGAGAATATTTGGATTTATGTAAGTTTTATCCAGTAACTTATGGTGAAGGTTCTGCGACTAATCCGGAGGAAGGTAAAATTAAAGCGTTAAATGAGTTTGTTAAATATGTTAAGGATATGTCACAATATATACAAAAACACGCTTATTTAAAAAATAAAATAAATAATTATTTTGTCCCTAAGATAGGTTTTTCAGATGACGACTTAAAAAATGTGGATGTTGTGAAAAAACATTTTGAGCAAGACCCAGAGAATATTATTAAAACGTATTCAACGGCTGGAGGAATAAAAAAAGAATATTAAAATAATTATTATAATAAAAACTATTTAATAAATAAAAACTATAAAATAAATATTAATATAAAAACTAGGATTTCTAGAATGATAAATATTTTAATTTTAAAAGTCAAGTGATAAAAATTAAATAGGTTATATTTATAATAAACAAGATAAAAAATAAAAATTAAAAAACAAATAGACAATGGCTGATTTATTAATGAAAATGCCCATACCGTATGAACCAAAAAGACAAAATAGGTTTATTGTACGATTCCCTTCTTCTTTAGGGATTAACGAATGGTTCGTAGAATCGGCTGCTAGACCACACATAACGATAGCTCCGGTGGCGATACCTTTCTTAAATACTGAGACATATGTTGCAGGACGTTTTACTTGGAGTACTATCCCGGTTAAATTCAGAGACCCAATTGGTCCTTCAGCGTCTCAAGCTCTTATGGAGTGGGTTCGTTTATGTGCGGAGTCTGTAACAGGACGTATGGGGTACGCAGCGGGATATAAAAAGAATGTTGACCTTGAAATGTTAGACCCAACAGGTGTTGTTGTAGAAAAATGGATATTAGAAGGAACTTTCTTATCTGATGTTAACTTTGATTCGTTGGCTTATGGTACAGATGCTTTAGCGACTATATCTACAACTTTACGTATGGATAGATGTATATTAGTTTACTAACATTGTAATAAAAACAAAATTAATCCCACATTAGTGGGATTTTTTATTTATAATACTTTATATAAATTTTTAACTAACTATTATTTATAATAAAAACAAAATTATATGGAACAAGATATTGTAAATGCTGGAACCGAAAATTTCAACTTACCACACGATGTTGTACAATTACCTTCAGGTGGGATTTTTTATAAATCAAAAAAGAAATCAATAAAAGTAGGTTATTTAACAGCAACAGATGAAAACTCGTTAATGTCGGGTCAAGGAACTAATGATAACATTATTATGTCATTACTTAGAAATAAAATGTATGAACACGACCTAAGACCGGAAGAGTTAATTGACGGGGATGTTGAAGCAATTTTATTATTCTTAAGAAACACATCTTTTGGACCTGAATATACTGTAAGTTTAACCGACCCTCAAACAAAAAAACCTTTTTCACATTCGGTTATTTTGGATGAATTAGATATTAGAAAAACTGAAGTTAAACCGGATGAAAATGGGTTATTTACAACAAAATTACCAAAATCAGGTGTTACTGTTAAATTAAGACCGTTAACATATTCAGATACTTTGGAAATAAGTTCAATAGTTGATACTTACCCTGTTGGTAGAACAGCACCAATAGTTACACTTAGATTGATGAAACATATTGTGGAATTTAATGGTGATTCCGATAAATCAAATATTGCATTATTTGTAAGTACTCTACCAATTATGGATTCAAAATATATCCGTAAATTTATTAGAGATAACCAACCATCGTTAGAATTAACGAGAGCCGCAATCGCCCCATCAGGAGAAAAGATATCATTTGAGATATCGTTTGGGGTGGAGTTTTTTCGGCCTTTCTTCTAATCACAGACAACTTCTGATTGAAGAATATTACTTTATGGCGAAATTTATTAGAACTTCATATACTGAATTCTTTCAAATTCCGACATATGTTAGAAAATACCTTATAGATAGGATAATTGAAGATAATACACCAAAGACGTAATTTAAAACTACTCTTTGGTGTATTTATGTATAAAACACATTTGTTATGGCAGGAGAAGAAACCGGTGGAATAGGTGATATGGCGGGAAAAATGGGGAAAGAATTAGGTAAAGCATTTACCGATAATTTTAACCCTGCTGTTATTCTAGATACGTTAAAGCAAGTTGATGATGGTGCGGCTAAAGTATTAGGTACGTTTGGTGCTAGTAGAGAGGCGGTTGCTGCTATTAGACAAAACCTTGCAAACGCAATACCCGATGTAACTGAATTAGGGGGAAATTTTCAAACTATTGTAGATATTCAACAAAGTGTTTCGACTACATTAGGTAAAAATTTGGTATTATCCACAGATGCTTTTAAGGATATGTATGCAACAATGAAGGCTTCCGGTCAAGACGCGGGAACCATTACTAAATCATTTAAAGATGTTGGTATTTCTGTGTATGATGCAACCAAACAAATGGGGGATGTTGTTAATATTGCGAGAGCGTCAGGAGTTAACGCAAGTGCGGTTTCAGGACAAGTGTTACAAAATATGGACGCTCTTAACAAATATAATTTTGAAGGGGGAGTTCAAGGATTGGCAAAAATGGCGGCTCAAGCAACAAGTTTAAGAATTGATATGAAAGACTCGTTGGCTTTTGCTGAAAAAGTTTTTGACCCTGAAGGGGCTATTAATATGGCGGCGTCAATGCAACGATTAGGTGTTGCTCAAAGTGATTTATTGGACCCGTTAAGATTGATGGACTTGGCACAAAATGACCCTGGTGAATTACAAAATCAGATGTCAAAAATGTCTCAACAATTTGTCCAATTGAAAAAAGACGGAACCGGTTTTGAAATTATGCCGGGGGCTAAACGTCAAATGAGAGAGATTGAAAAAGAGATGGGTTTACCATTGGGTCAATTATCTAAAATGGCGTTAGCAAGTGCTGATTTGGATGATAAGATGAAGAAGATTAAATTCCCTGCGGCAACTGACGAACAAAAGACTATGATTGCCAATATGGCGGAAATGAAGGGTGGTCAATATGTTGTTAATTTTACTGATAAAGATGGTAAAGCTCAAGAAAAGGCGGTATCTGAATTAAATTCAACAGATTTAGAAGCGTTAGTTGAGGCGTCAAAACCAAAAAGTATGGAGGACTTGGCTAAAGGTCAATTAAATAGTTCAGAAAGAATTGAGAAGATTTTAGAATCTATGTCAAAAAGACTACCGGCAGCCATTGCGGGAAGTAGAGGTGGTAAAGCGATTACTGAAGCACCAAGAGAAATAGTTGAAGGGTTAGGAACAGTGGCAAAAGGTGTTACGTCTAAAAAAATTGGTCAAGGTTTGGATGAAACAACAGATATTGCTTTTGATGTTTTAAATAAATTTGCAAAAGGAACGGGAACAATGGCGGATGTTACAGAGTCTTTCTCTAAAATTAGTGAAAACACTAAAACAGCTTTTGGAAGTACTTGGACAGAGGCGATGGGTAATGCTAAAGTTGCTACCGATAATTTAGGTAAATCTCAAAATGGAATTATTCAATTACTAAATAATAGTATAGGAACATTAGGGAAATCTTTAGGTGTTAGTAGTGCGGCCGCTAAATCAACAACCGCAACCGGGTCGCAAAAACTTAAAGTTGATAATTTTATAATTGAAACACACAAACAAGACGAATTAAAATTGGTTGGTGGTACTGACTTATATGGAGGTAAATCAAGTGGTGGTCAAGGTAGTTCAGAACCTATCGTAGTTCAAATGAACTTTAGTGTTGATGTTAAAGGTGATAATATAACTGAACATCAATTTATGGAAGTATTAAATAAAACAGGTATTAAGGAATCCTTAACAAAAACTGTTACAATGGAACTAAATAAAAATTCACCAGAATCTAGTCCTCAAAAAATAATGAACAATAATTTTAAAAAATAGGTGAGAATCTATTTATTATAAAAGAATAAAATATGCCAAATAGTCCATTATCATTTGCGTCTACATCATCGTTTAGAAATACTTTATTAAGTAAAAATTTAACTCCATATGGTGTTACAGGTGTATATACACCCCCATCGTCAGATTTAGATACAGAGGTTGTGTTAAGTTCATTTAATGTGATTGACTCTCCAAATGATTTAATAGGTAACGACCCTTTTGCTGCACAATTATATCCATTAAACCAATTTGGGCCAAATGGTGGGTACAACACTACTTTAGATTATAATGGAGTACCGTTACCGGTAAATTCAAATCAGGGAGAATATAGTCCGGATGATACAGCGTTAGATTTAGTAAATGAATTTTTTATTGATAGTGCCTATGTAAGTAATTATTTTGGGCCTGTTGGGGGTTACAATGATATGGTTGATATAACCAATGACGGTACTTTAGGTTCCCCATTACACATACCTTACAATTCAAATTTTGTACCTTCAACTTACTCACCATATAGTATTTTATTAAATGACAATCCAACAGGAGACAATGGTTCATTATCTCAGGATTCTTATATGGCTAGGTTGGCAAGTCAAAAATTAAAAGAATCGTTCCAATACAGAATTAATCGAGAAATTCAGATTAATACGGTTGGGATGGTTAATTTACAATCATTACAAGACCCTTTTGAAGCGAGTTTACTTATTTCGGGACAACAACCTTTAATATATAAAGATTGGACAATTACAGTACCTGAAAACCCTATTGTTGGGGTGGTTGATTTAGTAACTAAGTTAGCTGGTGCGTATTGGCCGGTTTCATTAATTCCGGGGGATTATTTTGACGATAACACAAAAAATGGTCAAACACCTCAAACTTCAAATGCGTTAAATGTTGCGAATCAATTAACGGGGGGTTTATTATCACCGATATTAAATAAAAAAAGAAATCCTTCTGAAATATTCTTAGTTAATACGGGGAATGGACAAAGGTCGGCATTATTCAATAACCTTGAATATAACAGATATCAACCAGCGTATAATGGTCAATACGGTGGGTTATTAGGTATTGGTCAAGCAATATTTGATGCGGTATTAAATAGTAATGGAACTTTAGCGGGTGGTTATTATGTTGGTAGTAAAACGGCTGAACCATCATCAATAACTTCACCAGCAAATCAAGTTCCGGTAAACGCTTTTGGTCAACAAACGGAAGCTCCTGTATATGGACCTTCAGAATTAGGTATTTTATTTGAGGGAAATTCTGATTTACTTAATTTTGGTTTAGCCGCTAAATCGTCAAGCGATGGTGGTAGTTTAGATGGTGAATTTGTTTGGACATCACCAAAATATAAAGGGGCTGCGGGGTATCACGCAACACCAGGTGGCGGAAAAGGTTCTATAGACACAGGATTCAATTTAATTAGTAGTGATTATACTCAAGATGAATCAACAAATATTGAGTTTAAAAAAACCTCAATTTTAGATGAAACTCAAAGATTAGTAAATTCTGCCGATAATGTTCAAGGTATAACAAGACTAAAACACGTTGGAAATGCGATTAACCAAGTTAGTAAGGTATTCCACGATGGTTATAAAGAAATGACTAAAGGTTCACAAGTTGTTTCTTACACAGACCAAACAACCGGTGGGGAAGCCGGTATTGAGTATTGTCGAGTGTTTGCGAAGGATACTCCGTATTATACTTACGCGGATTTACAAAAAACTGAAGGTATAACAACATCAGGAAGAAGATTTACAAATTCTGTCTTAGATAATACGTATAACCTTAATATTGCTCCGATGAGAAATCCGGGTTCAACAAATATTGTTCCGGATAAAGACGAATCGTTTGATTTATTGGGTAGTGGTCAAGGCGGTTATGCAAAAAAATATATGTTCTCAATTGAAAATTTGGCTTGGAGAACATCAAGTAAGCCTGGTTTTACTTATGATGAATTGCCTGTTTGTGAAAAAGGGCCAAACGGGGGTAGAGTTATGTGGTTTCCACCATATGAACTTTCTTTTACTGATAGTAGCACCGCAAGTTGGAATCCAACATCATTTTTAGGTAGACCCGAACCTATTTTCACATATAAAGACACTAGAAGAAGTGGTACGTTAAGTTGGAAGATTATTGTTGACCACCCTTCTATTATGAATACGATTGTTGAAAAACAATTAAAAGGTCAGAAAAAAGATAGAATTAATTCAATAATGGATTCATTTTTTGCTGGTTGTGTGAAATACGATATTTATAAATTAGCTCAAAAATTTAACACAATTCCGATTAAGGATTTATATACTTATCAAAAAATATTAACAAACCCAAAAGTAAATGAGAGTCAAGTTAAGGCTGTTGTTGCTGAAAAAGGGGATGATAACACTATTAATAATAAAGAAACACCACAAACAAATCCGGATACAACAATTGCGGATTTCCAAAATAGATATAAAGAATTTGCGTTTTATTTTGATAATGATATTCCTGGCCCACCTAAAAAAGGTTCGACTACGGCAAGTAGTGCGTATCTTAGTGATTACAACACTTATGTTGATAATATGAATATTGGTAGATATCAAGCAATGGCTGATGGGGTGTTTAATGCGGGGTCAAGTAGTAAAAATACAACAGAATTTTTTAAAAATGTAATAATTGAAAATTTTAAATTTATTACACAGGGGGAGAAAAACTTCTTTACGGATGCTCTTAATATTCTAAAAAATAAAAAAGGGTCAATTGTTATTGATATGATTGCCTCAGCATCTGCTCCGGCATCAAAAAGTTATAATGAGGATTTATCTAAAAGACGATATGATTCGGTTATTAATTTTTTAAAGACATTTCCTGTTGGTGCGGACACATTAGCAAAATATATTGATGATAAATCATTAACAATAAACACTGTTGCTGCGGGTGAAACAATTTCTATACCTGTTAGTCCATTGGGTTTAGGTGCCCAAGTTAATTGTACTAATGACATTAATGCTCAAATTACTCCTAATCAAGCAACTAATAAAGTTGCTCAAGTTTTCTCAGTAAACGCAATGGCTTGTAGACGTGTTAAAATTCAAAACATTAAAGTAACACCGTCTCCAACACCAACACCGGTACCGGACCCACCTAGAGTTGTTCCACCAACAACAGGGGCTACAACACCACCTGTTGAACCAATTGTTACTATACAACAAAAAATTAAGGAAGGTATTACTAAAAAAATTATTAGACAAATGTTATCTGAGTGTGATTATTTTGAAGCAATTAAGGAGAATTCACCAATGGTTTATGATTCAATACAGGATAAAGTTAAATATTTTAATCCAGCTTTTCACTCTATGACACCTGAGGGATTAAACGCCCGTTTAACGTTCTTAAACCAATGTGTTAGACCTGGTGAAACAATTCCTGTTATTGGTACAGATGGTAAACCAAAATACAATGACGCCTCAAATACCGCATTTGGTGCACCTCCTGTGTTAGTTCTAAGAATTGGTGATTTTTATAATACTAAAATTATTCCAAGTACGGTTAGTTTTAGTTATGAACCATTACTTTTAGATATGAATCCTGAAGGAATCGGTGTTCAACCAATGTTGGCTAAAGTAACAATGGCTTTTGATATGATTGGTGGTATGGGTCTTGCAAAACCGGTTGAAGAGTTACAAAACGCATTATCGTTCAATTATTATGCAAATACTGAAATATATGATGATAGAGCAACAGCGACAGAAGATACAAGTGCATTAGATGCTCAAATGGTACAGTCAATTGTTGGTACTCAACCAACGGTTAGTTCGAACGATGTTAATAATCAACAAACAAATGACGCGGGAACAACTATTGGTGATATTATGACAACAGTACCAAACGCTGATGGTGATACTGGTGACATTAACTATAAATCAATAATGGATAAATTATTGGAAGTTACTAAAGAGTATTACACTAACATTGTTAATCAAGCGGAAAGCACAACAAAATCTTATAACGATGGAATTTGGCAATTAATGTGTAAAACAAGACAATATATTAATGGAGATTTTACAATACCAAACCAACCTCAAAAAGTTACTATTTTTGGTAAACAATCGTTCCAACCAAGTGTTGATGAATTATTTAATAGTGTGATTGCGGATATTGATAGCGGTACAAACATATTAATAGTTGGGTTAAAAGCATTACAATATAATGATGAAACAGTTATCAAACGTGTTAAAGACAATTTAAAAAAATATGTTAATGATTATAAAAACGATTTTAGTAATGGTATTACTCAAATCGGTAATAATATTACTCAACAAGAACAAACAATGGTTCAAGTGTTTAGAAAAGTTAATTTAGTAACAACATTAACAGATGGTCTTATTATTGATAATTTAGGTCCTAAAATATATAGTCTTTCAGGTACATCTGAGGTTGATAAAGCAAGTGATGGTCCACCATCAAATACTTATGAAGAATTATGGAGAGATTTTCAATTAGTTGGTGCTAGATTAATGAAATATGGTGATTTCATTAGTAATCCAGCACAAGGTATTATACCAGGAAAAACATATGATAAACCGGGAAGTTTTACACCAAGTTCAACATCATTTGATGAAACTAACTTAAGTGATAAAAGTTTCTTTATGGTTATGGCTCAAATTTTTAATAATAAAAATAAACTTCAAAGTTTTAAAACAACTATTATATCAGGTGAGTTATCTAAAATAACTTCACCAAGTAGTTTAACAAAACAATTTGATAAAATATGTGACACATTTAAAGATAGGGTTGATAATGAATTAAAGGCGGAATCAAAACGATATGTTAGTATTAAGAAAAATGCTGAGTATGTAACATATCTTAATACTAGTGCTTACAATAAAGGAAAATCACGTAAATTTACATATACGACAACACCGAACTCAACAACAATTGCAAAACAAAGTGCTGATTTACAATTATTATATAAAGGTAATAACAATGGTGATAAAACTATTTGGACAGATAAAACACAATTTAATTAAAAATGGCGGGAAGACAAAATTACAACAGGTATAACGAATTTTTATTAAATGGGAGTCAAACTATTGTTCCCCACGTTCCATTGCCAAGTAAATCAACAGATAAAAGATATATCTATAAATTAGGACAATCTCGAATGGATAAAATCTCACAACAATACTATAACTCACCTACATTTGGGTGGTTAATACTTGCTGCAAATACGGTATATGGGTGTGAAGAATGGTCTATTCCTGATGGTGCTATCTTGACTATTCCATTTCCTTTAGTAGCTTCTCTACAAGATTATAAAAATGAATTAGATAATCACTTCTTTTATTATGGTAGATAGGTCAGAAAATATATTAGTAGAATTCGATTACAATAATATAACAATTGTAGACCCAAATAAGGTTGTTGATGCTGATAATAATGTAAAAGAAAGATATGTTCGTCAAGAAGATTTGGTGATGTATGCAAACTTAGAGTGTAATTTATTACCAAGAACTAAGTTGGCTATTGGTACCGCAAATAATGACTCAATTAGAACAGTTTCTATTGCCAAGATTAATTTTTTAAATCCTGGTAATAAAGGTAAGTTAGATAATTCATATACTGATGAATTAACAGGTAAAGACACTATTAAAGGTAACGGTGTTAATCAACCAAAACTAAACTCAATACAAAATCCAAATAATAGTGATGATTATTATATAACTCAAACAATGAACTCAAATGGTAAGGCGGGTTCTGTTGATAATGGGTTATTAGGTATTGTCTCAATTAGTATTCGTCAAGGGTTAGATTTTTTACCAACAATCTCTATGAGATTAGTTGATATTAAAGGAAGAGCCTTATTTGAAGGTGGGGATAACTCACCATATGCCGCCTTCTTTAATTTACCATATCCGTTGTTTTATTTAACAATTAAAGGTTACTATGGTAAAGCAGTTAGATTGGGGTTAATGTTACAAAACTTTACAACAACATATAACGCTGCCGATGGGAATTTCAATGTAGATTTAACTTTTTATACCTACAAATATACAGTTTTGACTGAAGTTACTATGGGAGCATTAATGGCGACACCACATATGTACCAATCAAGATTAAAAATTCAAACAACTAAAGGTGGTGGTTCAAAATCAAAAGTTGAAGATTTAGTTGTTGAAAGAGGATATCAAAAAATTAGAGAATTGTATAGTGAATATAAATCAAAAGGTATGATACCTGATGATTTTCCGGAGATTACTTTGATGCAAATGAAAGAAAGAATTGAAAATTTTATTAAAAATATTCTTGATTCATTCACTAAACAAAATTTGGACCCATTAACGGATTTAGACACATATAATAGTAATTTACAGGATTATCAAGGTAATGTGTTTTATTATACACCACAATCTTGGTTTAATACCTATATGGATACTGAGAATTTTTTCATTTTAAAAACGGGTGGTTCGAGAGTTTACACATTTAAGGCGGAAATTAATACACCTCAAAAAAGAAGTGATGCTATAACCAAACTTAAAGGGTTAATTGATAAATATAACGCTTTATTAGCTGGTAATAAAACTTGTGGGACAAAGGGTAAGTATACTATTAGTGGTAAGGAAACCGCTTGTAGTATACCAAGTGCTATTGAATATAAAGTATTCACAAAACAAGTTCAAGGAAATGATATTGACTTTGTTGAATCATATAAAGCACAAAAAAAATCAAGTCAACCAACAGATTTAGATATTAGTAATTTTAAATCAGATTTAATTAAAAATAACATTTTTAATAGTTTAGATATAACAAATACCGATGGTAAAACACAAGTCAATTATGATTATTTTATTTTTGAAGGTACGGGTAAATTTGTGGACTTAATTGATAAAATAGGGAAAGATTTAAAAACAAAAAGAGAAGAGATTCAAGAAAAATTAACCATTGCGTTGTCTGAATTATTACAGAGTAAAGATAATGGAATCGGGTTTGTCCCAACAATTAGAAACGTACTTGCGGTTGTTTTTGCCAATGGTGAGGCTTTCTTACGTTTAATGGATGATGTTCATACAAAAGCTTGGGAACAGAGAGATAACAAAATTAGAAAGAATGTTATCTTTAATAAACAAATTGCGGGAGCAAGTGCCGATAATAAAAATTCAGGGGATGATGTAAATCAACCTGTTTATCCTTGGCCTCAAGTTATTAAAGAAACAACAGGAGAAAATGGTCAAGAAAAATATGAATTAAGATATCCTGGTGATAATGATATTATTGGGGAAACTAAAGGGTTTTTAAATGATGTTTGGCCGGAAATAGAATTTGTTGAAGAATTTTTAAGAGCCTTTGTACAGAGAGAAAGTCCACCATCTCCGGTGGCACCAACATCAAATAGTTTGACGGAACCTAAGAGAGTTTCATTAAATGCTATCGAATTTCCGATTAGTAATGCGGTCTTTAATAATAAAGAAGATGTTAAATTTTTCTATGAAATATATGAAAGAGTTTATTTTAGTTCACATTATTCAAGATTAAGTAGAGCGACCAATAATGTGGGTGACACAAATAATATCACGAATATAATCGCGGACGGTGAAACAATTAATATTAAAAATAGTTTAGGTACGGATAATCCATTTTTAATTAAAAAATTAAAAGAGTATGGGTTTAATGGAACAAATTTTGAAAGTGTTTTAAAACAAATTTCAAATGAAGGAATTGGTGAGAGTTGGCAAAACTACATACGAGGTATTTTCAATACAGGGTATATTAAAAACATTGTTGAGAATGCCGGATTTGAATTTGTTAATTCGGATATCTTAACAGATAGTTTATCTCAACCATTAGTTTCCTTAAATAACGAAGGTTTAGTTACTCAATATATAACTAATTCAACAACATCTAATGATGTTGATTTAGAAGACACCTATCCTTTTACAAATACAAAATGGATTCAGGGTGGATTGGCTAATGGTGGTAGTTTAGACTATAAATTGGCGTTTAATACAACCAAAGGGTTAACATATAATTTAAATAAAAAAATTATTTCAAATTTCACAGACACTCAATCAGTCGATGTGAATAGACCAATAACAAATTTTGTTTATAAAACAATTGTTGCTCCGGTGGTTGATAAAACTAATTTAAGTAATTTCTATAGTACAAGAACTTATGATGTTCAATTACCAACAGAGGGTGATATTGTATACCATAATTATAGTGGTGGGGTTAGTACTTATCAAACAACATCAATGTTTAACACGCCTTATTTTATTAACTCAATTCAAGAGGGGGTTAGTAAATTTAAAAATAGCGACCAATACCCTTATGTGTCGTCAGCATATTTGTTTTTAAATAGTTTACCATTAACGACTTTACGTGAAAAATCGAAAACATATGAAGGTGGTACTAAAAAAGATTTAGATTACCTTTTTGCAACATTAAAGAAATTTGGTGCTGTCCATAAAATGCCTTACGCTTGGATATTGAAGATGGGGTCTATTTGGTATCGTTATAAAACATATGTTAATAATGGTGTTGATATTTTAGACAACTCTTGGAAAAATTTTGATGCTAATATAAATTATGACCCAGTTAGTTCTAACCCAACTAAAACATACACATTCACAATTCCTGGTCAAACAGGTGTGACTAGTGTTGTGTTACAAAATACTGTAGATACAAGTTTTCCATTATTTTCTGCAAATTTTTCAGCAAACACAACAACAATTAATACAGGTTTCTATCCAAAATTAATAAATGACTTCAATGTCTTTTATCAAGGATTTGAAGTTTATTCAGGGTTTACTAATGCGGACATACAAAATGGGTTTAATAAAGGTGTGACATTAAATAATGTTGTTGATAGTGTTATTAATGGTTCAAATGGTGTTGCTACCGGTAATACTAGGTTTATTAAAGTAATTCCCTGGTCAGTATCAGTTAAGACACCGGATAAAATATCGTCATATGTGATGCCTTCTCAAGGTTCATTATTTAACCAAACATTTAATGAGTGTTTTAATCCTGATGGTAGTCTTAAAATTGAGGTTACCGGTAATACGTCTATGTATAATGGTTCTGTTAGGTTATTTTGGTCGGCACCGAACTATGGTTATTTTGACAATACTAAATTGGTTAAACCAACCCCTAGTCAATATTTAAAACAAGTATTTTCAGGTCAAAGTGCTCAACAAAATTATTCATTTAATGGTGTTAGTGATGATTACACAAATATTAGTGAAATGTTTTCGGTTTTTGAAAAAAACATATTAGACAAGTTTGAAACTAAATTTTTAGAATTTTCTAAATCAATATATACTTTTGATGAAGATGATTCTGAGGTGGATACGGAAACAGATAAGTCATTTAGTAATTTCCAAAAATTAATGACAAGTATGATGGTTGTACCTACGGTTAATGGATTAGGAAGTGACGGTACTGTTATCGATATTCAATCAAGACAATTAACTAATTTGTCAAATCTTATTACACAATTTTTAAATTATGATATTGTGTTTAAGTATGGTAATCCGGGAGGGTTTGACAAAAGGTTGTTTTATACATTTTCAAAACACAATATAACGTCACCTTTTACGTGGGACTATTATACACCTAATACACCGAATGGTTTACCAAGTCAAACAACCTTAGCTTTGTCACAAACAACATATCCAAGTGCTTGGAATGCTTTGAGAACATATGTTGGATTTTCTGACATACCTGAATTAACATATAAAGATAGTGGTTCATATATAACCGATTTCTTTATTGATTGTAATGTTGCGTTTACTGTTGAAAGTATAACTAATTTATATCCAATAATTAAAGTCTACGCTACTCAAAAATTAAAAGACCCAACATTGAATTATGATAAATTCATTATATTAATTAATGATTATTTAAATGGTATAGATGCGTTCAACAAAAAGATTTTAGATAATTTAATGATTAAACTCCAAAAAGAGTTACCTAATGTTAATGATACTCCTCAACAAAAAACAACAAGTGTGTTAGATAGTCCACAAAGTAAAGTGGAATTATGGGAGTCATTTAAAGCGACAAACGATAAGTGGATTGCCGGAAACGATTTTAAAACAAAAACATTATTTGAAGATATCTTATTATTGGATAGAGCAAGTCGTGATGTGGGGGATAAAATATTAGTTGATGTTATTAAACTAAAAGATAGGTTAACAGATATTAATGTTAAATCAAATATGTTAACTTATATTCAAACAATATTGGTTGAGAATAATTTTGTTGTTATGAATATTCCATCATATATTAATTTCTATAATGTACAAGACGCGGTTAAAAACGCTAAACCAAATCCTGAAGGGACTTTAGAATTTGCAAACACAATGTTTGGGACTTTTTTAAATGTTGATTATAGAAACTCTTCCGCAAAAATGGTTTGTTTTTATGGTGGTAAACCAAGTGAACAATTAGATTTAAAAAATAACGTTGATTATCGTTTTAGAAATGATGCGTTTGATTTAAGACGCGCTAGTGATAACCCATTATTGGAAAACCAAATTGGAAAAAAAGATTGGGATAAATCAAACAAAGTGGTCGGATTTAATGTGGATATTGGACCTCAAAATCAATCAATATTTCAAGGGTTTAATGTGTCCCAAAATCCCGGTAAATCAACCGCAGAATCTTTGGAAGTTATTAACCAAATGGCGAATCAGTCCGGGAATAGAGGAGGTTCAACACAAAGTACTTCATTATATAACGTATACAAAAATAGAAGTTATTCTTGTACCATTACTATGATGGGGAACGCAATAATACAACCAACAATGTACTTTAACTTAAGAAATGTACCAATGTTTAGTGGTCCGTATATGATTACAAGTGTTAATCATACAATAAATCCTGGTCATTTTGAAACAGTTATTGAAGGTATTAGACAACCAACGGCATCATTACCTAAAGTTGAAAATTATTTACAATCTCTTAAAACAACATTATTAAAGACAATTATTGATAAAGTCGCTCAAGAAAAGGCTGATAAGGCAAAAGCTTCATCAACAGGGACAACTAGTAATACAAACATTAAAAAACAGACAGAAGATAAGGTTAAAAATTTAACTAAGCCTGTTGGGACTAAAAGTGATAGTACACAAACGTGTAAACCAATTAGTAATTATGATAAGTATACTCTTGAAAAACCTTCAGCAACGACTGTTAATTATTCGGATGTTATTTCAATAATATCAACAAATACTGATAACAAAATTAGATACGCAGTTTTTGCTAAAATGTATTTAAGCTCATCAAATGGGTTTCTGAATCTTCAAACGGTTGGTCATAATTATAGTGGTGTTAATTTAAATCCATATTGGGGAGCAACAGGGGATAAATATTTTATGACTAAGTATTATTGTGATTCAAGTAATTCACCTGATGGTAAATCTCAGACAGCGTATGCCATCTTTAATAGTGTTAATGACCATATTAATTTTTTAATTGAAAGATATTCAAAAAGAGTTAGTATGATTAAAACTATTGATGCTAAAGATATTGCTAAATTTTTAATATTATATTCAGATAATGGTATTCCTAAAAATGAAGATGAATACACAACAATGAATCCTACTGATATTACAAATATTGAAAGTAGAGTACAGGAAGCTATTAATATTATTAATCCGGTTACCGGTAATGTTTCGGCGGTACCACCACCGGCAAATGTCCCACAACCACCATCATATCTTAAGATAGTTAATTTAGGTACCTTTGATAGTTTACAAGGTAATGATTATAGTTATCGTAATATCCAACAAACTAACGGTAAATATATTGTGTTAAAAATTGAAGACCCTAATTTTACCTTTGATAAGTTAGGTTCAACAACATTTTTAGATGCTAATAATCAATCAATTGGTTATGGTTGTTCAGGTGGTTCAGGGGCTTTAACTTGTACAGTTAATGGTAAAGCGTCTGGTGTATATACAATGGTTCAGGAGTATTATCCGTACAAACCACAGAATTGGGATAAGTTTGAAATACGTAGTGTACCATTTACTCAGTAACATTTACAAATAAACAGATATTTATATATAAAAAAGATTATGGATACAAAATCATTATTAGAGAATTACTTAGGTAAAAAAACCCGTACTACTGAAAAAGATATGGGTAACGGTTCAAAACAAGTGTGTGATTTGGATTCAGGAGATTGTTATACAATTAGAATGAAAGATGGTCTAATAGAAAGAGTTGACAATACAATGAGTCAAAATAGAAAAATACAAGTTGAAACAACAACTGGTGTAAAACAATTATTAAACGGATAAAATGAAAAAAATAGACAATAGAATTTTAGAAGAAATTGCTAGATATAATTCAATTAATAATTATATTGTAGAACAAGACGCTACATTACCTCCACCTCCGGGTGAAGACCCAAACGCCTTACCACCAGCGGGTGGAGCTCCGGCTCCTGTTGACCCAAATGTTGCGGCACCTGCTCCGGCAGCACCCGCAGGTCCACAACCTGTGGATTTGGCAAACGACCCTGATGTTGAAAAATTAGGTGACGAAGGTAAAGTTGGTGGTACTGAAGAAATGGATATTACCGATTTGGTAAATTCTCAGAAAAAAGTTGAACAAAAACAAGAAGAGTATTTTGATAACTTATTCAAACATTTAGACGGTTTAGAAAGTAAACTTGGTGAAATGGATGGTATTATGACTAAATTAAATGATTTAGAACAAAAAATTGAAAAATACAGAGAAAAAACTCCTCAAGAAAAATTAGAATTAAGGAGTTTAGACTCAGGGCCATTTAATCAAAAATTATCTGATTTTTTTGAAGATAAAGAAGATGATATGGAAAAATCGGGAAAAAATGAATATGTTTTAACTCAGAACGATGTTGAAGATTATTCACCTAATGAAATACAAAAAACATTTAGAAATTTTGGTGATGAAACACAACCAAATTCATTTCAACAACTAAGATAGATATGACGGTCTTAGGACCGTCTTTTTTTTTTACAAAACAATTTGACAAACACACGGCTGACACTTATACTTTTATAAACCTTTAAATATTTTAAACACTATGGCGACAAATTCATTAGACGCAGTTTTGGCTCAATACGAGAAAGCAAAACAAGGTAGTACTTCTTCTACCTCAAAATTTACACAAGAAGAAAGAATGAAAAAATACTTCGCGGCTATCCTTTCAGATAAGGAAACTCAAGGCCAAAGAAGATTAAGAATCTTACCAACTACAGATGGTACTTCACCATTTAAAGAGGTTTGGTACCACGAGATTCAAGTTGATGGAAAATTCCAAAAATTTTATGACCCGGGAAAAAATGACAATGAACGTTCACCTTTAACTGAGGTTTACGAAGAACTTCGTTCGACAGGTAATGAAAATGACAAAAAATTGTCATCGTCTTACTTATCACGTAAATTCTACATTGTTAAAGTTATCGATAGAGATAACGAAGAAGATGGTGTTAAATTTTGGAGATTCAAATCTAACTACAAAAATGAGGGTATTTATGACAAAATTATCCCTATCTACAGAAACAAAGGTGATATTGCTGACCCTGAAAAGGGAAGAGACCTTATCCTTGAATTAACTAAAGCTAAAACTCCAAAAGGAGCGGTTTACACGGTAATTCAAACAGTTATGTATGATGATGCCGCTCCAATTCACGAAGACACAAAACTTGCTGAAAGTTGGGTTAACGATGAATTAACTTGGAGTGATGTTTACTCTAAAAAACCGGTTGAGTACTTAGAAGCTATTGCAAGAGGTGAAACTCCAAAATGGAACACTGACAAAGGTGGTTACGATTATGGTAACTCTGATGAAAGTGAAACTTCATTTGGTGGTTCTAAACCATCGGCTCCGATTGACCCACAAGCGAATGACGATGAGGATTCAGATATGCCATTCTAATCAAACAAAACTTAGACATATAACTTGGACACTAGGTCATACTTGGTGTCCAACTTGTCTAAACAAACTAAAAAAATTAAATTAACATATACATATGGCAATTAAAAAACACGATTTTAAGTCCATCAAGGACAAATTCTCAACATCAGCGAAATACAAACCACAAAGTTTTTTTGACTTAGGTCCTGACTTTTTGGATGCTGTTGGATTACCTGGTCCGGCTATAGGGCATTTAAATATGTTCTTGGGTCATTCAGACACAGGAAAAACAACGGCTTTGGTAAAAACTGCCGTTGATGCTCAGAAAAAAGGTATTTTACCGGTCTTCATTATTACTGAACAGAAATGGTCGTTCGAGCACGCCAAATTAATGGGGTTTGAATGTGAAGAAGTTGTTGATGAAGAAACCGGAGAATTAGATTGGGATGGATTTTTCATATTTAATAATAATTTTGAATATATTGAACAAATTACTGATTATATAAATTCATTACTTGACGCTCAAGAAAAAGGAGAGTTAGATTACAGTTTATGTATAATGTGGGATAGTGTAGGTAGTGTTCCCTGCAAAATGACTTTTGACGGAAAAGGTGGGAAGCAACACACGGCCGGAGCGTTATCAGATAAAATTGGTATGGGTATTAATCAAAGAATATCAGGTAGTAGAAGGTCAGATTCAAAATATGAAAATACTTTAATTATCGTGAATCAGCCTTGGGTGGAGTTACCGGATAATCCATTTGGTCAACCTAAGATTATGGCCAAAGGAGGAAACGCTATTTGGTTAAATTCTTCGTTAGTATTTTTATTTGGTAATCAAAAAGGTGCGGGAACAAATAAGATAACCGCCACCAAAGATAAAAGAAGTATCAAATTTGCCATTAGAAGTAAAGTTTCAGTCTTAAAAAACCACATTAACGGATTGGGTTATGAAGATGGTAAGATTATTGTAACCCCACACGGATTTTTGGCTGGTAAAGATTCTACTGAAGAGAAATCAAATATTGAAAAATATAAAAAAGAATATGCTGACTATTGGAAAGAAATAATTGGAACTGATGGTGATTTTGATTTGAAAGAGGAAAAAGAATAAAAATGGAAACTAAAGTTTGTTCTAAATGTAAGGGAGAAAAAAAAGTTTGTGAATTTGGTAATTCAAAATCATCGAAAGATGGGTTATTATATTCTTGTAAAGAATGTAATAATAAAAGAAGTGTTAATTACCGTAAAAATAATCCTGAAAAAGTTTTAGAATTAACTAGAAATTGGACTAAAAAAAATCCTGAATGGGTTTATAATCGTCACAAGAAATGGAGAGAAGAAAATCCGGATAAAGTTAAAGAGTTAAAAAAAAATTGGTTAGATAAAAATCCGGAAAAAAGAAAACAATATCGTGAAAATTATAAACCAAGAAAACAAGAACAAAGAAAAGAGAGAAGAGATAGTGACCCTGTTTTTAATTTAACTAATAGATTGAGATGTAGACTGTGGAAGTATTTAAAAATTCTTAACATAACCAAAAAAAATAAAACTTTTGACATTGTAGGTTGTTCCCCGCAATTTTTAAAAGAACATTTAGAAACCCAATTTACTGATGGTATGACTTGGGATAACAGGAGTGAGTGGCATATTGACCACATTATTCCATTATCATCGGCAAAAACAGAAGACGAACTTTATAAGTTGTGTCATTATGAAAATCTTCAACCATTATGGGTTGAGGATAATTTGAAAAAGAGTAACAAAATTTTACAGTAACGAATACAAAAAAATAAGTGACTAAAACACTTTTGGTTGACGGAAACAATTTAGTAAAGATTGGATTCCACGGGGTTAAAGATTATTATCACAATGGAAAACACATAGGTGCCTTATGGCACTTTGTGAATACTATTAGACGTTTCATAGACGAACAAGACTTTGATAAGGTTGTTGTTATGTGGGACGGTGATGATAACTCTTCAGCTCGAAAACTTATTTATCCCCAATATAAAGAACAACGTAGAGACAGAGACAACGAGTATAAGTTAGATTCTTTCACTGAGCAGAAAGAGAGAATCAAACAATACTTAGAGGACTGTTATATAAGACAAATCAACGTAGATAATAACGAAGCGGATGATTTGATAGCTTACTACTGCCAAATCTCGGAGAACGAACAAAAGACCATCTATTCGGGTGATAAAGACCTTACTCAACTTATTTCCGATAAGGTGTCGGTATATTATCCAAGAAACAAACAAACTTATCATTTAGGAAGTAAAATCAAATGTGATTTTTACGAATTTCCTCACGAAAACATTAAAACTTATAAGATATTATCGGGTGACAAATCGGATAATATTGATGGGATATATGGGTTGGGGGAGAAGACACTTATTAAGTTTTTTCCTGAGCTACTTGAAAAGCCGGTTTCATTTACCGATATTTTAGAAAAGGCGGAAATTCTTCTAAAGGAGAACAAGGATAATAAGACACTACAAAATTTATTATCCGGTAAAACTAAAAGTGGTGTTTATGGTGATGAATATTTTGTTATTAACGAAAAAATCATAAATTTGTCAAATCCGCTAATTAGTGATGACGCTAAAGAACTTGTTGAATTGTATTATAGAGAAACTTTAGACCCTGATGGAAGGGGTCATAGAGGTCTTATTAAGATGATGATGGAAGACGGGTTTTTTAAGTATCTACCAAAGGGGGATGATGCGTGGGTTAATTTTGTTAGACCCTTTATGAAACTAACAAGAAAAGAAAAAAGAAATTATAAAAACAATTAATTAAAACTATGAAAGACCAAGAATCGGTAAAATTAGAATTCTTAATGATGGTAAATGATAACATCATTGTACAGAGATTTTTTAACGTGAGAGAGTTCAACAATGAGGGAAAAAACTCATTAGAACTTTATGAATTACTTCGTGAATTTAAAGACGATATTCAAACACAATTATCATTGAAAACCGTAACGTATATGACGGATAATATGTACGAAATCGTTAACAATCCAGCTATTTTGGAAACGTCTTATACAGATGGTCCGGAGTACTTTAACATCTTCATCAAACAAAATGATGTGACAATTTGTCATAGACAGGTGGACGCTAAAGTGTACCCTCCAAAGATAAGATATACTGTAGATGTACGCCCACACCTAAAAAACCTATTGATGAACTTAACTGACATCTTTTCATCTAAAAATTTAACAAAAAAATATATAGATGTTACCCTAAGTGTGTAGTATTTATTATTACACTAAAAGAAAAAATATATGGCGTCAAACAAAAATTTCGAGTATCTAGGTAGTACCTTTCAGATACAATTATTAAACCAAATCATTATCGACAAAGACTTTTCACGGTCAATTATAGATGTGATTGAAACAAGTTATTTTGAGAATAAATATTTTAAGTTAATCATTCAAATGATTAAAGAGTATTATACAAAATACGAACACACACCAACCTTTGACACATTAGAACAAATTACAAAATCTGAGATACAACAACCTCTAGCGGCTAAAATCATTATTGATACCCTTACAAAAGTTAAGGAGTCTACGCTTGAAGGAGCTGAATTTGTACAAGAAAAATCAATGAAGTTCTGTAAACAACAGGAGTTACAGAAAGTAATGGTTAAAGCTCAAAAAATCATCGACACTGGTGAATTTGAGAGTTATGACACATTAGAAGAGATGGTTAGTAAAGCATTACAAGTAGGAGAACACGATAAGGGGACGGAAAGTGTTTTTAGTAACTTAGATGATGTTCTAAACGAAGATTATCGTCACCCAATACCGATGGGTATTCCGGGGATAGATAGACTCTTAAAAGGTGGCCTTGCTAAAGGTGAAATCGGTGTGGTATTAGCCCCAACAGGTGTAGGTAAATCAACATTACTTACAAAAATTGCGAATCACGCATTTAATTTGGGATACAACGTGTTACAAATATTCTTTGAGGATAACCCAAAGATTATTCAACGTAAACACATTACATTATGGACAAAAATCCATCCGGATGATTTGTCTTTAAGAAAAGATGAAGTAATGATTAAAGTTCAAGAAATTAAGGAAAAAATGCCTAACGAATTGATACTTAAAAAACTTCCATCTGATACTGTAACAATGATGCAGATTAAGAATCAAATCAGAAAAATGATTTCGGAAGGAATCAAGGTTGATATGGTATTATTGGACTACATTGATTGTGTGGTTCCTGATAAAAACTTGGGGGATGAATGGAAATCTGAAGGGTCTGTGATGAGAGGTTTTGAATCTATGTGTCACGAACTTGACTTGGTAGGGTGGACAGCAACTCAAGGTAATAGAAGTTCAATATCTTCGGATGTTGTAACAACCGACCAAATGGGTGGTTCTATTAAAAAGGCTCAGGTTGGGCACGTAATCATTTCCGTTGCTAAATCTCTACAACAAAAAGAAATGAAATTAGCGACCATAGCAATTACTAAATCACGTATTGGTGATGATGGGGTTGTATTTGAGAATTGTAAATTTGATAATGGTATGTTAGAGATTGATACTGAGAGTTCAGTAACATTCTTAGGTTTAGAAGAACAAACCGAAGAAAGAAATAGACAAAGAATAAAAGATTTGTTAGATAAGAGAAAAGAAAAAAACCAACAACAAAATAATTAATATGGCAGAAAAAATATTACAACCGAATAACGATAGATTCGTTATCTTCCCAATCGAACATAATGATATATGGGAATTTTACAAACAACATCAAGCAGCTTTTTGGACGGCAGAAGAAGTGGATTTATCTAACGATATTAGAGATTGGGAAAACCTATCAGATAATGAAAGATTTTTCCTTAAAAATATATTAGCGTTCTTTGCAGCGTCTGATGGTATTGTAAATGAAAACTTGGCA
>Ga0208133_1000046_pt1 | contig 46552 bp, 59 predicted proteins | sample ColrivemetaGS535_FD_187595 | JGI IMG/M metagenome (GOLD analysis project Ga0208133, IMG submission 187595) | Estuarine microbial communities from the Columbia River estuary, USA - metaG S.535 (SPAdes) (version 2) | ecosystem: Environmental > Aquatic > Marine > Intertidal zone > Estuary | place... | reverse complement strand
AATTAATAGATTATCCTATCAAAAGTTATGTGTACATAACACTATTGAAATCAAGTGTGGTGATAAACATATTGGTTTCTATGATATTAGTACAATATATAAAATAGAAGATGATAACTCTTTAAGAATGACATACTCTGATCGATATATAATTAAGTTAAGTAATATCTATGGAATAAAGAAAAAATATATTCATATGAAGTTACAAAATTCTGATTTAACACTTGAAAATATTGACTACTCCAATACTAAAATTATTTACGAGATAGAATTTAATGATAAAAACTGGTTCATAAAGTACAATAGAGACTCGATAATTAAACAATTACTTAACTAGTAGGAAAAATTTCAATATTTTTTTTAAATATATAAAAGAAAATATTGAAAGTTATGTTATTAAAAGTAGGCTCAAAAGGAGATGATGTTAAGAAACTCCAAGAAAAATTAGGTACTAGCGTAGATGGAGATTTTGGTCCTGGTACTGAAAAATTAGTAAAACAATGGCAAACTGCACATGGTTTAACTGCAGATGGTATTGTTGGTGATGGAACTTGGACAAAAATGTTTGCATCTGCTACGGTATCTATTCCAGTTCCAGTTGTATCAGGTTCACTTAAATTAGAAAAATTAAAAGGACATATTCCTGATTCAGTAATTGCACAAATTCCAGATACTGCGGCAAAATTTGGTATTACAACAAATTTAAGATTAGCTCACTTTTTATCACAATGTGGTCATGAGTCAGGTGGTTTCAAAGCAGTTACCGAAAATGTAAATTATTCAGCAGATGGTTTGAAAAAGATATTTGGAAAATATTTTCCTGGAAATATGTCAGACCTATATGCTAGAAACCCAGAAAAGATTGCCTCAAGAGTTTATGCATCAAGAATGGGTAACGGTGATGAAGCTTCAAAAGAAGGATTCAAATTCAGAGGAAGAGGTTTTATTCAATTGACTGGTAAAGAAAACTACACAAGATTCGGTAAATTTATTGGAGAAGATATTGCTTCAAATCCAGATTTAGTTGCAACTAAATATCCTTTAGCTTCTGCTGCTTTCTTCTTTAATTCTAATGGTCTTTGGACTATCTGTGATAAAGGTGCTGATACTGCGACAGTCACTGCAGTAACTAAAAGAGTAAACGGAGGAGTCATTGGGCTAGATGATAGAATTAAACATTTCAATGAGTATTATAACTTATTAAAATAATAAAAAAGTCGAGTAAATCTCGACTTTTTTATTGTAATAACTTTTCTAATTTTGCATTTCTCATAATACACTCATATCCAACAATAGAAACTTTAGATATGGCGTTAAATATCTTTTGTTTATTAAAGAATCCACTATAAATAGAAGTATTGTCTGCATCACAGTGTATAACTTTTAAAAATAAGTTAGGTTGTAATCTAACAATAAACTTTTCAATGAATTTATTATTTTCATCACGTATTTCAATATAGAATGATTGTTCGTATTCTGCACCATAATTAAATTGTGATTTAGTAAATCCTAATTTATCTAAATATTCGATAACTAAGTCTATCTTTTTATATCTACAAGTGAGTTTTGTCTCTGTATCATAATATGAGAATCTTGAAGGTAGATCATTAAAAAAGTTTTCATCCCCAATATGATAAGTATCTTTATATTTTTCTAATTCTTGATCTAGTTCACCAGTTAAATAAGCTAGCTTCTCTTCTCTTGAAGAAGAATTAGATACAACTTTTGTTGTTATTTTACCATCAAATATAAAAGTTGTTTCTCCGGTTAGTTTCGACACATCTTCACATCTATCAATAAGTTCCTGTGGAATATCCTCTTTCTCATAAATAAAGTATGTTTCTTTATTTTGTTCTATTTGTGGTTCATCCTCATCAATAAATCCGATACCTCTACCATTGTCAATTATTTTCATAGTTATTATATAAAAAATAAAAAAATGGTTTTTTAAATATAATATATAATAAGTCAAAAAGATATAAATTAAATGATATGAAACATTTAAAAAAATTTAATGAGAGTTGGAATGATGAAACTTGGTTATTACATAATAATGGAATAGATTATGAAGGTAAAATCAAAGATATTGTTGATATGGCCAAAAAATATCCTTTAGTTGATATAGAATTAAGTAGAGTAGGAGGAAGTCCAAGTTATGAAAAGAGTGATATTGAAAGAGCTTCAAATGCAGATTATACTAAATTTCCTATTGTTGCTGTTGATTTAGGAATCAAAAACGGTTTGGGTGTTTTAGATGGTAATCATAGAGTCTTCCAGGCAAGAAAAGATGGAAAAACTAAATTAAAAGGATATTTGATTCCGCTTAAAGATATTGATGAATACAAAAAATATAAATAATATGAAACATTTAAAAACATTTGAATCACATTCAACAAATGAAGAATTAAATATTAAAAATGTTGCACTTGGTGCTATTATGGCTTTAGCGACTGCTTGTCATAATGGACATGTAGAAGGTGAGGCATCTGATCAATACAATGGAGACTTAATGGTTAAAAGAATTGAGATGGGTGGTGGTAAACATAACTACTTTAATGTACATGGTAAAGATTCTCAAGGTAAAGAAGTCGATTTTTCTACAGACAATCTTACTTTTAATGTAGGAGATTCAATACACGTAGATTTTGAGAAAGAAGAAGCTTATCCTTTAGAGGACAAAGAAAATGTAGCATCATTTGGTGATATGGGTAGAATGGAAAAACAACCTGTCTTTCAAGGAAAATAATATAAAAAAAATATAAACACTATGAAATACTTAAAAACATTTGAATCACATTCAATAAATGAAGAAGAAGGTTCTGTAAGAAAATTTTTTACTGGACACTCAGATCCTGTAGAGGAATTTGGTACTATGAAAACATTCCTAACAGATTTAGAAAAGTTTGAAAAAGAAGCAGAAACTGATGATAGAATGGTTTTTAATAAAGAAGCACTAAAAGCGAAAGCGAAAGCTAATGGATATAAAGGACATTTGAAGGAAATCGAAAGTCAATCAGATGGTAAATGGTATGTTACATACATTACAGGTACATCTGATTTCCAAAAAATTGCAGGAGCGGCTGCCAATAGAAGAGATAATCCACTAGGATAATATTCTTCTTACTTTATAAATGAATAAAAAAGTCTCACATCTATTTAGATTGAGACTTTTTTAATATGGTTTTATCTATTTTATCTAATGAATCAATACCACTTTCAATAATTTTGTCCAATATATCATCTACTGATGTATTATCTAATCTAAAATCATTAAATAATTTTGGGGTAACTTCTTTAACTTCTGGATATATTTTCTCTATATCACCTGATATAACCTTATCAGTTACATCAGTTTTTGTAAATTCAAAATATTTAGAAAGAACTGCAGTTATTTTATTTACTTTATAGTCAGGTAGTCTAACAAAAATATCGTCATCTTTTGTAAATCCTAAGTAATCTGAATCACCTGGCTCTAAACAATTTGATAAATCTTCATATATAGGATGATTATCACTACTATCTATATCAAATTCTGCAATATTTTCACTAACTATCTTTAAGAAGTAAATTTTGTTCATATCTTATATATTTATTTCTCAAATATACAAAAAATATTTTAAGTAACAAACTAATCATAACTTTTTTCATAAAAACATATATAAATAAAAAATAAATAAAAAGCCATTTTAGTAGAAACACAATATTTAACAAATACGAAGAAATTAGTAGTAAGTTATGTAGATAAATCGGGAGATATAAAGCTGAAGTATTACAATTGGGACACCCCAATGAAATATGTATCTTGTGAAGATACAGATCCACAAAAACACACTGAATTTAGATCTTGGGATGGTAAATCAGTAAAACAAATTGAAGTAAATCATCCTGATAGATATGCGATATATGAATTTTTGGATTCACTTCCAGAAAAAGAAAAGACAGAAATCTTTGAGTTTAACTTACCAAAGATATTCTTTATAGATATTGAAACAGAAATCGTTGATGGATTTCCAGAAGCAGCAGATATTAAAGATGCGGATGGAAATGTTACAAAAGAAGGTGCTTGTACACAAGTTCTCTCTATATCAATTGTATATGATGATAAGATTATCCTTCTTGGTTTAAAAGATATGCCAGAAGATATGCAAAATAGAATTTGTGATAACACAAATAAATACTTTGAGAAATTTGGTACAGAATATAAATTCAAATATGTTAAGTATGATGATGAGTTTGATATGCTTTATGCGTTCTTCAATAATATGATACCAAAGATGCCAATTTTAACTGGTTGGAACTTCTTACAATATGACTGGTTATATTTAGTAAACAGAAGTAGAAAAATATCTAAGTGGGCAAATGGCAAAGAATATAAAATTGATCCTGCAGTTTCATCACCTTTGAAAAGAATCAATAAAATGTGGGGTACTGATTATGAAGTACCTGCACATAGAATGATTTTTGATTATATGCAATTATATGAAATATGTGATACTTCTATTAAAGTAAAAGAATCTTCTTCATTAGACTTCGTTGCCAATAAACTAGTTGGTGTTGAGAAGATTAAATACAATGGTTCGTTACAGAAATTATATGAAGATGATTTTGAAACATTTATGTATTATAACGCAGTCGATTCGGTACTTGTACAAAAAATACACGAATCAAGAAACTATATTTCAATTATTTATGCGATTTCATCATTGGCAAAAATTAGAATTGTCGATGTAGTATCTCAAATGAATAATGCATTAGGTTCACTCGCAATTACAGAAGGTGTTTTAAGAAATAGATTTAGAGAGATGGATAACATTGTACTCTTTAAAGAAGATAGAGGTGATGGTGATTCAACAATTGCAGGTGGATGGGTTAAAGACCCTATTGTTGGAATGAATAGATGGGTGGTGGTTTATGATTTTGCAAGTTTATATCCCACGACGATGGATCAATTCTTTATAGCACCTGAAAATTTTATAGGAATACAAGATACAAAGAATAAAGATATATGCACAAATCAACATAAAATAAATTTAGATGAACATGTTGTCTGTATCAATGGTGTTGTTTTTGAAAAAAGAGTTTCACCAACTATTAAAATGATACAAGATGTTTATAAAGATAGAAAATTTAATAAGAACATAATGATGAGGAAGAAAGATGAACTTAAAGAAGTTATGGATGAAATCAAAGAACTTGAATCTGAATTATAAAAATAAAACCCTTATATTTAAGGGGTTTATTCGTTTAATGAGTCAAGATGTTGAGTAAAGTATTGTCCAAATTTTTCAATACAAAGGTCATATATTTCAAACTCATTTGAAAGTCCGTTTTCCAGTAGTTCGTCAATAAAATTGAAAATTTCATCTGTTGTTGTATAAACAGAGAACTCGTCATGATGTAAGATATGTTCCATATAAAATGTGGTAGTTTAATCTATATATCATATAAAAAATATAAAAAACCTTGTTTTTTAATAAAAAACAAAAATAAATTTAAAAAAATTCATTTTTTAAACAATTACCTTTTATATCATATAAAACATAACAAAAACATCAAGTAAAATATGTCATTAAAGAAAGATCTTTCAAAATATAGTCCTCGAAAACAACAACAAGAAGCAATAGATTTTATAGACCAACAATTCAAAAAAGATCCTACTACTAAATTCTTCTTATTAGATATGCCAGTCGGTGTTGGTAAAAGCCATCTTGCTCTAATGATCGCAGATTGGTATAAAAAGAATAAGAATAAAATGGCAAGAGTTGATATAATTACTAACTCAAAAATTTTACAAGATCAGTATTCAAGTACTTATGAATCTATTGCAGATTTAAAAGGTAAAGAAAATTACGAGTGTTCGTCTTATGCTTGTTCTTGTGCACAAGGTTCCGAGTTTAATAGACTTAATAAAACCGCTTGTGAAGTTTGTCCTTATTCTTCTGCAAGAGAAGGTTATATTAGTAGTGGAGTTTCTTTAACTAACTTCTATCTTTATATTCTTTATGCAATGTATAATCAAAAACTAATGGAAGCAAGAGATGCAAGAGTTTTAATTGTTGATGAGGCACACGATTTTGATGATGTAATGAGTTCATTTATTTCTATAAAAATAACTGAACTAGTAATTAAAAGATTTAGTTTTTCTAACGAGAATGATTTAATTGCTAGATTAAAGGCAGTTACTTCTATTAGTTCTTATGTTGATTTTCTACGTTATTTTAATAATGAAGTAGTTACAACAATGGAACAAATGGAAAAGGGTATGTCTAAAACAGAACGAAGTATTGTTCAAGACAAAAGGGATTTAAAAATCAATAAAGTTTTAAACGGTAAAAATAGTGATGTAAAACTAATGCAATTAGTTACTGATTTAAGTCAATATAAGATGAAAATAGAACTATTCTTGACCGAGTATAAAGCAAATCCAAATAACTGGGTATTAGAATCTAGTTATAATGAAAAGTTGAGACAAAAAGAACTTTCGTTAGAACCTATTTGGGCGTATGACTATTTAGACAAATATGTTTTCTCTAAGTATGATATGGTATTTATGATGTCTGGTACTATTTTAGATAAGAATTTATTCTGTCAATTAAATGGATTAGATGTTACTAAGGCGGCTTATCACTCAATTGAGTCACCATTTCCTGCTAAGAACAGACCAATTATTTATATGCCAATTGGTAAAATGTCTTATAAGAATAAAGAAGAAACTTTTCAAAAGTATGTTCCTTACATAAAGAAGATTATGAATAAGTATGCTGGTCAGAAAGGAATTATACACACAAACTCGTTTGAATTATCAAACTGGATTCAAAAAGGAATAAAAGATAAAAGATTTGTATTTCATGACTCTACTAATAAAGATGAAATGTTGAGAAAACACTGTGAGACTGATAAACCAACTGTTTTAGTTAGTCCTAGTATGGATACAGGTGTTTCATTAGATGATGATTTAGCTAGATTTCAAGTTATTGCTAAAGTACCTTATCCTAGTTTAGCATCTCAAAAAAATAAAATGAGACAAAGTAATAATCCTGATTGGTATGCATGGAAAACAGTTTCTGGATTTATTCAAATGACTGGACGTTCAGTTCGTTCTGATAAAGATTATGCAGATACTATTATTCTAGATGGTTCATTTGGGGATGTGATGAAACATAGTTCTCACTTCTTACCTAACTGGATTCAAGAAGCAATTAAGAAAGTAAACATTAAAGTTACTACATAAAAAAAGACCCAAATTGGGTCTTTTTTTATTATTTATATTTTACTATTTACCTTGTTTTTTCAAAATAGCTTTTTGCATTGCCTCAGGAAGTTTTTTCTGTCCTGCAGTTAAACCTTTTTTAGCAGTACCTTTATCATCTTCTTTTGCATCTTTAGCAGCTTTCTTCATAGTTTCTTTTTTATCACCGTCTTTATCTAAATCTAAGAAATCTGGTTTACCTTTTCCACCCTTTTTATCGTCTTCTTTACCTTTACTTTTAGCTTTTTGTTTATCTAAATAAGCTTGAAAACCTGCGTTTACTTTTTTCTTTTCAACGATTTCTTCATCACCCCATCTTCTGATTCTGTGTTCTTCTTGATCATCTTCTTCGTCAGCTTCTTCATCAGATTGACCATAGTCATCTTCTTCTTCACCTAATTCATTAGTTTCTTCTTCTTCTTGTGCATCTTCACAATTACATGGTGCACAGTTACAAAACTCACAATTTTGATCATCAAAGTCTTCATCGTTGAATTCGTTACCTTCTTCGCCAAATTGAACCGTGTCACTTTCACGTTCTTGTGCGAATCTACCGAACTTTTCCTCTTCTTCAAAACTAAAGTTCTCAAATTTTTTAATGTGTTTCATATTATTTTAAATCTATTTTTAATTATATATTAAATATTTATATTACTTTTCTCGTTTTTATAATTATTTTTTAATATATATGATATGAAAATACAGAAATTTCAACAATACTCACTCCAAGATTCAATGGCATTGGATTTTATCAATTCATTTGATGGTTTAATTACCGAATCTGATGAAACACAGTATAAAAAAGTACAAAAAAGAGTAATAAGTGATTTAAGGCTAAATGGAAATTTATCTCTAACATTTGGTGCTGGTATTAAAGCCCTTTATCCAGTAGTTGATAAACTAATGACTAATATGAAAATTAGTTCTATTGATATTACTGCCGATAAAGTAGTACTTCTTACAATATGTGCTTTTACTATAGTATATTTAGAAGAGAAAAAATTCAAAGATGGTCAAGAAGAAGAGATTTTAACAAAGGATTCTAAATCTATGTTAGAGGAATTGAAAATGATGGGTATTGGAAATGGAATTGTTAAGAAAGTAGTTAAACTATTCAAGTCTATTACTAGTATTTTCACAATAATTGGTAAACATTTAAGCGCAGTTGCCAAAGGTTTCATTGATATGTTTGCTTATACTGCAATTTTAATACCTATAATGAATGGAATTCTTTATGTAATAGGAAAATATGATCTAAATGTAGATACTTTCTTAGAAAACTTTGCTGCTTTAACAATGGGTGTTGGAACTTTAATTGCAAAAAATGGAATAATTCACATCATTGACAGACTTAAAGATAAAATTAGTACAAAAGATAAAAAAGAAATAGTTGATGAAGTCGATACCACTGTTATAAAGAAGGTATCCGACTTTACTCTTAACCCAGAAGATGGTGAAATGATTAATGAACAGTAATTTATAGCAAACTTAAACGTAAGATTTACTATAATAATAAAATTAATCAAATTAATGACACCACAACTAGAGAAGGTATTCTTCAACTACATTTTAAGCAATAAGAAGTATTTTGATGTAGTTAAAACTTTCTTCTTTAGAAATTCTGAAATTCAATTTGTTTACGGAGTTATAAGAACCTATATGTTAACTAATTCTGATACTGGAACACCTACTCCAAGACAGATATTAGATATGGTTGCTCTTGAAGACAAAGAAGGTGTTATCACGAAAGAAATTTTAAAATCAATTTTACAAGTAGATCTTAAAGAGTACGATGAAAAAAACTTCATCGAACCAAAATTTAACGCTTGGATCTTAGGAAATCGTTTAAAAACAGGAACTGTCGATATTATCGATGAAACCAGAAATCTTGACTCTATCTCTGACTTTGAAAAAGCAGTTGAAGCAGCAGGACGTATTAGAGCAATAGTAGATGAAATGTCTTCTACTAATTTTGTTGATGATGACGATATGGGTGTTGATTTTGACGATGCAGAAAGTCACGTACAAGATAGTTCTAAGTTTAAAGTTAGTTGTGGTTTCCCAACTATTGACCATATGTTAGGTGGTGGATGGGATATTGGAACTTTTAATGTAATCATGGCAGAAACCAATAATGGTAAATCATTATGGATGCAAAACTTTGCGGTTAAATCTGCTGATATGGGACATAATGTACTTTATATTACACTTGAAATGAGTGAACGAAAAGTAATGAAACGTTTAGGTGCTATGCGTTTAAAAATTCCTATAAATGATTATGATGTTGTATCAAAAGATATTGACTTAATCAAAAAAAGAATCGCCGGTTTAAGTAAAACTGATGGTGGTGATATTTTTGATAAGAAAGTTGGTAAGATATATGCTAAGTTCTGGGCAGCAGGAACTGCAACTGTTGCAGACTTTGATAATTACATTCAAAAACTTAAAGAAAAAAAAGGAATTAAAATTGACTTAGTTATAGTTGACTATATTACTCTTGTCGCTGCACCTAAAGGTTCAGGAACAGATAACTTATACTCTAAAGGTAAAGTTTTATCTGAGGGATTAAGAGCAATAGGTGCCAAATATAAGTGTCCTGTGATAACAGGAGTTCAAGTAGCAAAAGATGCTTGGAACTCTGCAGATATTACATTAGAAAGTGTACCTGAATCAAAAGCAATTGCAGAAACCGCAGATACCTTTTTCGCAATTATTCGTACAGAAGAAATGAAAAGACAGAACTTGTATAGATTCAAGTTACTGAAACAAAGAGACGGTGATTTCTTAAAATCCCAAATTAGATTAAACCTGAACTCAACCTACTTAACTTTAGAGAACGACCAGTTCTTGGATAGTTAAACAACAAAATTATATTTTGTATATAAAAAAATTAAAAAGATATGGTAAATAAAATTGTCGATGAAGATGACGACTTCGAGAATGACTTCGAAGATGATAATGAAGATGATAACTTTGAAGGACCTTCTATGGAAGAGTTTGAGGATGATTCTGATGATTCAAGCGACTCTGGTTTAGACTTTGGGGATGATGAAGATTTAGATATTATCATTGAAATAGATGAAGATGATTTGAATCTAGATATAATACCAGAAGTTGAGAAATCTTCAGAATCAGAAGAAGATATTGTTCTATCTAAACATAAAATAGAAGGAAAACACTCATTGAAGTATGACTCAATCTTTAAAGGTAAGAAAGAGGAAGCAGTAGATGAAGATGATACATCAGATTTATTTTCCGGGTATTACAGAGAAACCATTGAAGTAGATAAAGGTTCTAATTATCATTTTGAATCAATTGATAATGAAATATACATTAGAACAAAACTAGTTAAAGAAAGGGTTTATTTTGTATTAGGAGAACACACATCAATTAGTTTTCTAAATAATAGAAGAAAACCATCAAGAGTAGATTTTAATAACTATTACTCTTTATTAAAAGTTCATCTAAAAGATGAAAGTTTTACAAATGTTGAACTATTCAATGAGTTATCAGTTTACTTTTCTGATAATCTATTTAATATGTTTAAACTATTAGATAATAAATGGCGTAATTTAATTATCAATGAATTACAAGACCATATAGGTAAAAATATCAATTCAAAAGATATTACAAATAGAAATATCTATGAAGGAACAGAAATTGAATTTATCTGGGATGATCCAATCACAGAAGAAGAGAAAATTATAACCGGAGTAGTTATGGAGACAGATTATGAGAATAATACTTTTAAAGTAGATTCTTACGAAAATATTTACCAAGTAAATATTAAACAAATCTCCAAAATTTTAAATAATACAAAGTTTAAGTATAATTTAAACAAATTAAACAACATAGATTTTTTATAAAAAATAATTTTTTTATCAATTATAAAAAACCAATAAAAAAAAGAATATTGATTTTTTTAGATTAAAAAGTATTTCAATATATAAAAAACAAAAAATTAAAAATGAGCATGATAAAAGTAATGAAAAGAAATGGTAAGAAAGAGCCGGTCATGTTAGACAAAATCTTAGACAGAATCACACAACAAACTTATGGACTAGACCAGAAATGGATTGTACCATTTGAAGTTGCACAAAAAGTAATTGAAGGTATTATGCCAGATATTCAAACTTCTGTTTTAGATTCTCTAGCAATGGAGACTGCGGCATCTCTTACAACAAAACACCCTGACTATTCAACATTAGCGGCAAGATTAGCAATTACGGCATTACACAAAGAAACTAAAAAAAGTTTTTCAGAAACTGTTTCTGATTTATACAAATACATAGATCCTAAAACTAGAAAACATTCACCGATTGTTTCTAAAATTTTCCGTGATATTGTAAAAAAACACGCAGATGAATTAGACTCTGCAATTGTACACTCTAGAGATCATAATTTTGATTACTTTGGATTCAAAACATTAGAAAAATCATATCTATTGAAACTTGACGGTAAAGTTGCCGAAAGACCTCAATATATGTATATGAGAACTGCACTACAAGTATGTGGTGAAGACATTGAAGGTGTTATCGATACTTATAACTTACTTTCAGAAGGTTATTATACACACGCAACACCAACATTATTCAACTCTGGAACAACAAGACCACAATTATCTTCTTGTTTCTTACTTGATACAGAATCAGATTCTATTGAAGGTATTTTTAATACTCTAAAAGAATCGGCACAGATTTCTAAAAACGCAGGTGGTATTGGTATCTCTTTTACAAAAGTAAGAGCAAAAGGTACTTATATCGCAGGAACTAACGGTACTTCAAATGGTATTATTCCTTTCTTAAAAATCTTCAATGAAACTGCAAGAGCAGTAGATCAAGGTGGAGGAAAAAGAAAAGGTTCAATTGCAATTTATATGGAACCTTGGCATGCTGATATTATGGATTTCTTAGATTTAAGAAAGAACCAAGGTAAAGATGAAATCAGAGCTAGAGATTTATTTTTAGCTATGTGGACTAATGACTTATTCATGGAAAGAGTTGATTTAGATGAAGATTGGTCTTTAATGTGTCCTCACGAATGTCCTGGTTTAACTGAGACTTATGGTCAAGAATTTAAAGATTTATACATTGGTTATGAAGCTGATGGAAGATTTAAAAGAGTAATAAAAGCAAGAGAGGTTTGGAATAAAATCTTAGAATCTCAAATTGAAACAGGAACTCCTTATATCTTATACAAAGATTCTATCAATGAGAAGTCTAATCAATCAAACATTGGTGTAGTTAGAAGTTCTAATTTGTGTGCAGAAATTGTTGAAGCCACTGGAATTACTAAAGTACAAAAAGAAATTCTTCAAAATAAAGAATTACTTGAAAGTTTAGGATTAGGTTCATTCTATGGTGAAGAATCTGTAAATGAAACTGCTGTTTGTAACTTAGCTTCTATTGCACTTCCTAAATTTGTGAATAAGAACAAAACTTATAATCATAACAAATTATATGATGTTGCTTATCAAGCTACTGTAAACTTGAATAAAGTTATTGATGTGAATTACTATCCATCAGAAGCAGCTAGATTCTCAAACTTATTACATAGACCAATTGGTTTAGGAGTTCAAGGATTGGCAGATGTATTCTTTTTATTAGGAATTACTTATGATTCTGATGAAGCGAAATCATTAAACAAAGAAATTTTTGAAACTATTTATTATGCTTCGATTAAAGCTTCTTGTGATTTAGCTAAAGTAGAAGGCGCTTATCCAACATTTAAAGGATCTCCAATATCAGAGGGAAAATTCCAATTTGATTTATGGGGTGCAAAACCAACAAAAAGATGGGATTGGGATAAATTAAGAGAAGATATTAAAAAATATGGTGTTAGAAATTCTTTAACTACTTGTATTATGCCAACTGCATCAACTGCATCTATCTTAGGAAACGAAGCAAGTTGTGAAGCACAAACTTCAAATATGTACACAAGAGGTGTTTTATCTGGTACTTTTATCATTGTAAACAAATACCTTGTAAAAGAGTTAGTTAAATTGGGTATCTGGTCAGATAACATTAGAAGAAAGATTATTGCAGAGAATGGTTCAGTTCAGAATATTCCTGAAGTACCTACTAATGTAAAAGAAATCTTTAAAACTGTTTATGAGATTAAACAAAAAGATGTAATTGATATGGCAGCTGAAAGAGGAGCATTTATTGATCAAACTCAATCTATGAATATCTTTATGGATTCTCCAAACTTCGCAAAATTGACAGCAATGCACTTTTACGGATGGGGAAGAAGAACTCTTATGAAAGATGAAAATGGAGTTGAAATTATCCCACAAGGAGAAAACACAGAAGTAATCTATGATAAAGCTGGTAAAGCTAGATTCTATAGAGAGAAAAAAGCTTCTTTGAAAACTGGTATTTACTATCTAAGAAATAAAGCAGCAGGTGATGCAGTTAAATTCACAACTCAAGAAGAAGTGAAATCTGTTGAAGACCAAATGGCAGAAATCAGTTGTTCGTTAGACAATCCTGATGATTGTTTAGCTTGTGGTTCATAAAAATAAAATCCTCTTTTTTTAAGAGGATTTTTTTATATATAGTATATAAAAAAAATATAAATTTATGAAAAATATTAAATTATTTGAACATTTTCCAGGGTCTGGAGTACCAGATGATTACCAAACAAAGACTGGTGATATGAGTGGTGATTACTATCATATGCATGTAGACTCTGAAAAACCAACTCAAAAATATACTAAGGATGAAGTAATAAACCTAATTAAAGACTACTATGTAAGTAGTTTAGGAAATTTTGATCCGAACACAGACGAAGAAAGAAATTTTACAAATCCTAATGGAAGAAATTATGTAGATTTGGATAGGATTAAAAGTAGAATTGTTGATTTTATGAAAGATAAATAACATTCTAGAACACTATAAAAAATCCACCTTGGAAAAAAGCGAAATTTTCAAGGTTACTATATACATAAAATAAATTAAAAGAAATTAAAACTTTTTCTAATTTAGTAATACAATAATACAATCAGTAGCAAATCATAGAGATACTTCGATATGGATTCAAAAAAACTCTCTAAGATAACTTACTCTGGTTTTATTTATAAAAAAACGCAAACATAGCAAAGTTCTAAGATACTTCGTATATTATACAACTATCAGAAAGAACGTATAGAGATGACTACTCTATGCTACCATGTAAGGGCATTAGCACTTATCTCTGGTTGAAAGTCAGGAATTCATAAGTTTCCTTTAAAAATATGAGTGAGATGTTACTTCAAGATCGGCAAAGTTAAGTAGAATTCTTTGTGTCGCTTAGGCTAATATTCTTGTTTGCTAAATTATAATAAGACCAGATTTACATAAATGTAATTCTGGTCTTTTTTTTACAAAAATATGGAAATAGAAATAAAAACAAACTCTCTAAGTGAGATAGTAAAAAAATGTGAATCTCTAGGATGGGATTTAAACAAAGTAAAAATAGAAACAAAGATATTCGAGGATTTATCTAATCCAGATGACTACTTTGTAAAAATGTATTTAAAAAAGAAAAAATAAAATTATGTCAAAATTTAACACAACCGTAAAAGAACCAAAAACAAAAACTATAAACCTAGCAGGTGGTGAAGCTTACTCTCAAACAAATGAGTTAGCTTTAGTATCTATGTTACTAACTTCATTTGTGAATGATCAATTCTATAAGTCTGGTAATGATACATTAAAAGATTTAAGAAGTTTGATTAAGAAAGTAGATCCTGAGTTCGCTGCGAAAGCTGCTATCTATGCTCGTGATAAGTTTGGTATGAGAAGTATTACTCATGCTTTAGCTGGTGAATTGACATCAGAGTTGAAAGGTAGTGAATTAGGTAAAAACTTCTATGACAAAGTTGTAGTTCGTGTTGATGATATGACTGAGATTATGTCATACTACTTACTACATAAAACAAGTAAAGATAATCCAAAGTTTCCAAACTCTTTGAAAAAAGGATTTGCAAAAGCTTTCGATAAGTTTGATTCGTACCAGTTAGCGAAATATTCTGGTAAAAATAAAGATCTTAAATTAGTTGATTTAGTGAACATTGTACACCCTGTTCCAACTGATAGAAATAAAACTGCTTTAGAATTACTTGTTAAAGGTGATTTGAAAAACACTGAAACTTGGGAAGCTAAACTTTCTCAAGCTGGTCAAGTGGCTGAGAATGAAGAAGATTTAAGTCAATTAAAATCTGATGCTTGGACTGATTTAATCACTTCAAGAAAAATTGGCTATTTTGCACTTCTTAGAAATCTAAGAAACATCTTAAATCAAGCTCCTAATGCAGTTCCAGCTGCTTGTGAGTTGTTAGTAGATGAAAAAATGATTGGTAAGTCAAGAGTTTTACCTTTTAGATTTGCAACTGCTTATGAAGAAATCAGTAAAATGGGATCTTCAAAAGGAGTTAGAGAAGTATTGGTTGCGATAAACCAAGCTTTAGAGGTTTCAATGTGTAATGTTCCTAAGTTTGATGGTGAAACATTAGTTGTTATGGACGTTTCTGGATCAATGAGTGGAAGACCTTCTGAGATTGCATCATTATTTGGAGCTATTTTAGCAAAATCTAACAACGCAGATGTTTTAACATTCGCAAACAGATCTGACTACAAGTCATACAATCCAATGGATTCTGTTATGACAATTAGAAATAGTTTTAGATACTCTGGAGGTGGGACAAACTTCAAGTCAATTTTTACTACTGCTAATAAAAAGTATGATAGAGTTGTTATTCTTTCAGATATGCAAGGATGGGTTGGTTATACAAGTCCAAGTTCGGAGTTTAAACAATACAAGAAAACGTATGATGCAAATCCTTATGTTTATTCTTGGGATTTGGCCGGTCTTGGGACAATGCAGTTTCCAGAAAACAACGTATTTGCTTTAGCTGGTTTCTCCGATAAAGTTTTCGATGTGATGGAGATGATGGAGATGGATAAAAAAGCTCTTTTCAATGAAATTAAAGCAATTCAACTTTAATTGAAAAAAAATTAATTTTTTTTATTTGTAGTAATAGTAGTATTTCATAAAATATATACTACTATTTACTATAAAAAACCGTGTTGTCTTTATTTTATTATTTTATTACTTTACTATATAAATAGTGAAATTTATAAAAATATAAACATTTTTGATTTATACTATATAATATTTAACAATTTACTTAGGTAAAAAAGAAAAAAAAACAATATAAAATGGCAGGAGAAATCGCTCAACAATTTGCAGGTCTACCAATAGAAGATCTAATCGTACAACCATTAGTTGGTATGGCTAAAGGACAAGCACAACTTAATGATGTTACATGGAAATATATTTCAGATGTAGCATTTGAAGATGTTTTATCTGAAACTGAAAAATATACGGCAGCTGACGGTGTTTCAACAGAATTAATAGGAAAATTCAAACCAACAGGTAAAAAGAAAACACGTAGTTTAGATGTTCAGTTAAACAGATATGTAACTAATCCAGAAACAGGTCAACAAGAATTACAAGTGATTACTTCAATGATACCAATGTTACCATTAGTACCACTTCCTTCATTAGCAATTATGTCAGCAGACATCAATTTTACAATGGAAGTTAAGACTACTGAAATGACTAAAACAAGTGATGATCATGAAGCAAGTATTCAAGCAAGTGCAGAAGGTGGATTTTGGGGTATGAAATATTCAGTTGCGATGCAAGGTAAAATTGCAACACATAAAGAAAATACAAGAAGTACTGATAACTCTGCAAAGTATGAGGTTAGAATTCATGCAGAACAAATGCCAATTACAGAGGGTATGAACAAATTAAATGATATGTTAAACTTAATGATTGAACCATCTGTTCAACCAGGACAAGGTGGAACACAATCTAAAAAAATCTAATAATAATTTAATAATTTAAAATAAATGGCTAAAATAAATTTAGAAGAACTATTGGGCGGCTTACAAGAAGCCGCTCTTATAGTTTTGGGTATTCAAGAAAGACAACATATAAACACATTATCTAAGTATTTTACTCCTGATGGTGTGCCATTTACTAAAACATTTATAATTGGTGAAAAGGAAGTAAATATACCTCTTTACATATTAGCAGATCACTCATCAATGGGATTGGAGGAAATGGATATTGACTTTGATATTCGTTTATTGGCATCTGATGATAGAACACCATCTTCTCTTAAAGAAAATGTATTACCTATATTTAAAAAAATTGAAGATCAGACTATTAGAAGTGCACAAGCAGCATTAGTTAAACTAGGTGAACCTTATGTTAGTATGTTAGGTTCTACGGGTTTTGGAAAAAATGGTGTGGATGGAGTTGTTGGACCTAAATGTAAAGCAGCCTTAATTAAATTTCAAAAAGAAAATAAACTTGAAGAAACTGGTGAAGTTGATGATGAAACTTGTAAAAAATTAGGAGTTTCAACAGCATCAGAATATACACATACTGTAACAAATATATCTGTAGATAGTAATTCACCAAATTCAGATAACAAAGCAGGTATGGCAACTGTAAAGGTTAAATTTAGAAAGGATGAAAAACCAGAAGCAGTATCAAGACTTGTTGAAATGCTAATACAAAAATTAGATGATGGAGGTCATACAACTAAATAATGGCTTTACCTTGTCCTGGATGTCAACAACCAATAGGATTGACTATTGATTTTATAGTCAAGAATCCAATATCACAATGTCCCTTCTGTGGTGTTGTGATGAATTTTAAAGCAGACTCAAAAGTTGTTGATGATTATAAAGAAGCCATAGACCAAATTAAATCCATTCAAGAAAAATATAAAAAAATAGCCAAGTTTAAATAAACTTGGCTATTTCCATATCTTTTCAAGGTTTATCTTAGAAGTCATTTCAACTACTTTACCATCTTTGATTAGAGAGTATCTTTGAATTGGTGCAAATGCACTTATTATCTTTTTAACCTTTATAATTTCCTCTGATTCCATATCAAAGTTAAATATTTGTAACAAATTTTCAATTTCTTTGTATTTTAAATGATTTTTATGGCCAACAAAATGTGTAAAGTCATAAAAGTATGAATTGTAAACACCGGAATTCTCCTCTGCAGATTTTATAATTAAAAAATTAGTCAAACAGTTTTCGACACCAATTGATGGTAGTGTATATTTATAACCATTGACTACAAAACATCTTTCTTCATAATCATAATATTTTATTAAATCACCTAATTGAAAATAGTTAAAGTTTTTAGAACCAAATTCTATCTTTTCTTCTTTATCCTTATTCTTATCAAAGTAAATTAGATTGATTGGTCTTCCTTTTGTTAAACTAACAATTTCTAAAAATATGAATATAACGTCAATACTTTTAATATCTTCATACTTATATCCGTTAGAGATTATAATATTTTTTTGAACTATTTTTTTAATATAATATATTACAACACCTACATCATCTTTAACATAGTTTTTCTCATAGTCAATAATATCTTTTTTACTTGCTGGAGTAACAGTTATTTTAAGATCATTTTTATAAAATAAACCTTGTGATGGAAGTAGTCTAATATCTATCTTTCTTTTTCTTATAAATAGTTTTCTAAAAAATTCATTTATCATAGTTTATATATTATTTTTTAGGGGTTCATGACGTAGTAATATATACTTTTATGATTATAAATGGTGACGGTTATGAAGAATTATTAAAAATAGAAAGTAATTCTATTGATTTGGTTTTAATAGATCCACCTTATATTATCTCTCGTGATTCTGGTTTTAAAGGTACTAGTGAAAATACACCAAAAGAACTAGTTTCAAAGTATAATATTTCAATTGATTTTGGTGAATGGGATAAAACAGAGTTAAATTGGGAAGAACTTTTTAAACAATACTATCGTATTTTAAAGAAAGGTGGAACTTTAATTATTTTCTATGATATTTGGAAAGCAAATGAATTAAAAGAAAATGCAGAGTTAGTTAAATTTAAACAACCAAGAGTAGGTTGTTGGGTTAAAAATAATCCTGTTCCAATAAATTCAAAATTGAATTATCTATCAAATGCAACAGAGTATTTTTTTACATTTATAAAAGATAAAAAACCAACATTTAATTCAGAGTATGATAATGGAACTTATAGATATCCTATTTGTCATGGAAAAGAACGTTATGAGCATCCTACACAGAAGCCATTAGAACTAATCAAAGATTTGATTAGAAAACATTCTAATGCAGGTGATATTGTATTAGATTCATTTGCAGGAACTGGTACAACTGGCCATGCCGCATTATTATTAGACAGAAAATATATTTTAATTGAGAAGGAAGAAAAATATTTTGAAATTATAAAAAAACGTTTACAGGAAGCAAACAAAACAGATATATAGTTATATAAAAAATAAAAAGTTTAAAAATGAGTATGATAATTAAAAATCAACAACTTACTAATGACACAGTTGGTGCATTAAACACTTTAATTGAGTTGGATATAAATGCTACAATTGCATTTAGATTGACAAGAATTATTAAAGAATTATCTTCAATCGTTGAAGATAAGCTAAAAATGGAGAAAAAAATCTTAGACAAATGGGTTGAAAAAGGAGAAGATGGTAATCCGGTAGTTCCAACAGGACAAGATGGTAATCCAATCGAAGGAACGGTAAACATTACAAATGTTGATGAGTTTACAAAAGAAATGACTCAACTAATGGAAATTGAAACTGAAATTCCGTTTCAAAAAATTGATTTTGAAGATTTAGGTTTAACAACTGCAAAAGTTAAAGATTTAATTAAATTAGAGTTCTTATTTAATTAAAACAAAAGTCCAACGAAAGTTGGACTTTTTTTATAAAGTAGTTCCAATTTTTTTATATATACATAAAAAGAATTTAATTAGATGCCAGCTACTTTTAGCATAAACTCCGGACAATTAACTGAAACAACTAGAAAGCCTAATATTTTCAGTGTTTTAAATGATATTCAAGATAATACACAAAAGTTAATATCTCCAAGAGACGTTAGAGATGCTTTTTTATCTACTTGGGCAAATTCACCATTTAAAATCACAACACCTAATTCATTAGCAAATTTTGAATATATTGGTATTGATTCTAATAATCCTAGTAATAGAGATATTAAAGAAAAGATACTACTAGGTAAAAGAAGTTATGGTAATTTAGATGTAATGAATGATTATTTATTAGGTAGTGATACTGATATATTCTTATTTAATACTAAACCAGATTCAGTAACACAAAGTTCAACTAAAATATCAATTTTGGCAGGTACTAATTCTGGATTATATCAATATGCACCTTATATAGAATCTAATGTAAATTCTAGTGAGACGGCAATTGATTTAAACATAATAAATCCCGCTCTTTCTGGTGCAATAAATATACTTTCTACAACTGGAAGAGTTGCTATAAATCAGGTACTTTTTCCAACTGTTGCAGAAACATCTGGATCTGCATCTGATGGTAGAATTTTGAGATACCGTGGAACTTATCCATCAGGATATCTTAAATGGGAAGATCCAACCATAACACTTAATTCAATTGGAACGCCAGGATATCCAACAAATATATATGGTAGTACAGTAAGTGTAAACGGGTTTCCAATTGAGTTTATAGATGACGATTATGTACCAAATTCAATTGGTGGTGTTGCAACTGGATCAACATTTCCAGCATCATCTTTTTTCAATGGAACTACTTATCAAAACTGGCCGGTAACTGAAGTTTTAAAAGAACTTTTATATCCTTATGTACCACCTGTTTTAGAGTTAAGTGTAATAAATGCAGTGACTGGTACAATATATGCAGAAGTTGGAACAACTGCATCAGTTACTATAAATAGTAAAGTTACGACATATCAAAGAAATGCCAATGAAAAGATATTTAATTATCAGATTATACCTAATACAAGTTATACTGGTTTATCTTTCTCTGGATTACCAGGTTCATTTGTATCACATACGATACTTACAACAACATATAGTTCAGTTCCGGCAACTGCACTAGGATCTATAAAAACTTGGACTTTAAATGTATCTGACTCTAGTTTAATTACCTTTTCATATAGTAAAACTGCAACAATACAATATGTTTATCCTATCTATTATGGATTTACATCATCCGTTATAAATAGTACTAATTTTAATAGTATAGTATCAACTCTTAATAAGGTTATTTTACCTTATCCAGGGTCAGGTGGATCTTTCTCTTTTCCATATAATGGATCTGGATATATATACTTTATTCATGTAAAAGACTCTGTTTGGGAGAATTCGGGTGCACCTGTACAATCTGGACTACAACAAATTCAAGATCCAAATGGATTTATTATACATGAAAGAACTGAGTCTATTTACTCTTCTTTTACAAGTTCTATAGCAACTGCTGCAGTTGATTCAACACATCCTACAACTGCTTATCCTAGAACATTTAGAGTTTGGAGAAGTAAATGGTTATGTGCTTATCCAGGTCCTTATTCAACAACACCCATTAGTTTTGTAAATGGAAACGGTAATTTTAAATTTATATTTTAATAAGAAATGGGAACATTCAGTTTAAATATAGGACTAATAACAGAAGCTACTAGTAGTCAGCTTCATATTCAAAATAACTTTGATGATATATTATTATTGTTAAAAGACAATGATACCAAACTTATTGATCCTAAAGATCTACGTGATGCAGTTTTATCAATATATTCAAGTATTCCATTTAAACAAACATCAACACAATCAATTTATGTAACAAATAATAATAGAAGTTATATTGGATTAGATGCAGTTGATCCAACAGATAGAGATATTAAAAGAAAAATATTTATTGGTAAAAGAGCAAACTCTGGAACATTTTCATATAATGGTTCTTATGATATTATGAACTCTACCTTATTATCAAATGATGTTGATATATTTCTTTATAACACCAAGTTAGATACACTAGATAATACAATAACAAGAGTTTCTATATTATCTGGTAAAAATAATGGTTTATATTCAATTGCACCGTTTATACAAAGTGAGATAGTATCTGGTGCAACAGAATCTTTATCAATAGATTTTGTTACAAAGTTAGGTCAAGTAAATGTCACAAATGGATATAGTTATGCAGCAGGTACATTTTCTATAAATTCTTTACCTTGGCCTAGTATTTCATATAGTAATACTTCGGCAAGTGATAGTACAACATTATTTTGGAGAGGAACTGCTTCAAGTGGTTATTTAAGTTGGGAACAATTGACACTACCATCAATGAATACAATAGGGACGTCTAGTGAAAGTTTATCAATTTTCGGTACACCTGTAAATGTAAATGGATATTCTTTAGAGTTAGATGATTCAAGATATATGCCAATATCATTAGGAGGTATTCCAATGGGAACTACATTTAATGATGTTCCAATTGTAGATGTTTTAAGGAGAATTATCTATCCTTATTTAGGACCACTATGTTCAATTACAATTGATTCAAACTATTCAGAAGTTGGTGTTTTGGTAGATCCAATTTTAACATATACTATACGTAAAAGAACAGAACCGACACTACCAATTAATCTAATACAAATGAATCCTGGAAGTTTATTACCAATAACTACACCGGTTCATACTACAATAACTGGTACTGCATTAGGTATAATACCAAATACTTTAACTTCAACAGAAGTTATTTTCTCAGTGGTTGTTAGTGATGGTACTAGAACTGCAACTGCAAGTACTTTTATTAAAGGAATTTATCCATATTTCTATGGTATAGTATCAAGTACAATAACTCCACAATCTTTATTAAATAACTTAACAAAGAAGATTGAGTATCTAGGTGAAAAGATAGTAAGTGTTAGTGGAACAGGTGATTTTTATTTTATGTTTGATAGTGATTATCCAGATTTAGCACAAGTTATAGATGATGTTGGCTTTGATGTTACCTCACAATTTGGTACTCCAACAATACAAACAAGAATGGATCCCCAGGGATCATGGACATCAAAAGATTATAAAGTTTATAAATGGACTATGCCGACACCAATACCAACCCCAGTAAATTATAAATTTATACATTTACCTTAAATGACAATTAAAAAAAATATATATAGAGTATGGCAATTAAAATAACCGATAACTTTCAAGTAAATATTAAAAATCCAATAGACAATAGATTTGTTGTTGGATCTCAGTCAATACCAGGTGGTATTGGTAGTATATATCCCACACCTTTCTATGCTTACAGAGATGATATAAGCTCTAATATGGGATTTGTTTATCCAGGTCTTAGAATATGGGATTTCAATGATAATCTACCTTATGTTTGGACTGGTACAACTTGGTCAAATGAAAATCTAACAGGTGCTTCAGTATTGGGTTCCGGAAGTCCTACATTTACTCCGTCAGGTGGTTATCGAAATTATGTAACAAAGTTTTATGATACTGGAACTGTTTTAACAAAGAGTTTACTATATGATGACTATGACCATGTTTCGGTGGTAAATCTTACTACAGGAGCGGTTACTGGTGGTACAAATCCCAATAATTCTGGTAATGCGGGAACTCCAGCTCTGAATGATCTTGCATCCAGTATAAAATACGGATTACACGTAGAAGGTCGTATAAGAACAAATAATGGATTTGTCGGAAATGGTTGGTATATTCATAATATAAATGCACAAAATATTAATGGTGGACCAGCGAGTAATGGAAGATTACAACTACAGTTTATTAATACTAATGGTGTTATTGCTAATCCAAGTACTACATATGTACTTACTACAAATGGTAATAATAACTCAACTAGTTGGCAAAATATATTAAATGTTGCACCTCTTTATACACCTATTAATTTAGGAACTAGTAATTCTCTAAATGGTTCATTAGCGGTATCACTATTTAGTGGAACTAACGGATTAAATCATGAATTTTTTAGTTTAGTATCGAGTGGTCTACAAATAGATGCTGGTGTCGCTGGTGGTGGTAGTGTTAGAATAGAAAGTAAATCTGGTGTAAATGTCGGTGGAGGTAGTGCATCAGTTTATAAAGGATTAAATACCAATAAAATACATGAATTTAAAACAATAACTTCAGACTTTATGAAGATTACTGATGGAGTTGATGGTATAAAACTTGATAGTAATATAACATCTAGTTCTTTACAAGTAAATCCAAATCCAAATGACCCACACGGTATAACAATCGAAATTCCGGCTTCTTTTGAGGGAACAGATTATTATGTGAATGGTTATTATGATGCAAATCTTCCTCAATTAGGAACTCGTTCAAAACCTTTTACAACATTAGCTAGATGTATTAATAAAATACTAAATAGAACAAGTATTGGTGATCCACTTGTACCGTCATCTCCAGCAAGTGAAGATACACGAGATTTAACTATAAATGGTGGAAATTCCTGGGAAAAATATGAAATAAGATCAGGTCGTAATTATATTAGTGATTATAGAGCACAAGGTTATTCCAAACCTTGTTATCAAAATGGATACTTTACTAATTTACCTGGTGGTGGTGCAGTTAGGATTATTATACAATCTTATTTACAAGCATTTGAAAATCTGGCAATAAATAATGTAACTTACTTTTTAGAAAAAGGCGGTTACGATTCACATATTGTAATTATCAAATCTGCAGTGAATGATTCTGCCACTGGACTACCATTTGAATATCTATTTGATACCACACCTATGGTAGATAATGCACCTAGGGGTAATAGATATTTTACTACTTATGATCCAAGTACGTATCAAAATTTACCTAATGGAAGTCCAGTAAATAATAATCCAGGAGAGTTAGATTATCCAATAAATTGTATTTTGGAAGGTAGTGGAACAATTACTTTTGAAGCAGAACACCCCACTAGAAAAGGTTTTTTTAAACATAAGGGAACTAATGCTTGGGATTGGCTTATCGCAAATGATCCAACTAATCCTTATATAGCAACTGCAATTACCTACTATATGCAACATGGTTCATATACGACTATAGGTAGTATAGGCGGTTACATATCCCTTAATATGTCTCCACTACCTACAGTAGGTGTTGGAACACCAGCAACACATATATCTGGTACTGTCTCTATAACAAAAGAAGATGGAAGTGCTTATATTAGAGAAGGTACTCCAATGATTGGATATGAAACAACTTCAACACCTAATTATGGATTGATACAAGTAGAAGGTAGAAATGCAATGTTTTATCAATCTTTATATACAAATGGTACTATAGTATTGTCTGCAAATGAACAACATATGATTTTTGCAAAAGACTATGGTTCTATATATTCTGATAATGGTAGGATTTATATGAGAAGACATTATCAACACGTACTTTTTAAAGGTATAGAGTACGTATCAAACGGTGATGGATCGGCCAACCCACCAAATTCAAATCCATCCTTTCCGGTTACCAGTATTACTGCGCTCAACAATGGTCAATATTTTAGAGTAATTAGTATTGGAAATACTAACACTACTACTACTGCAATAGGTTCTTTTAAAAATATGGGACAATCAAATGCTTGGAGAAAAGCAATAGGTGGTGTAATCAGTCCAACTCCATATTCAACTATTTCAGTAGGAGATGTTTTTAGATCAAATGGTAACCCAGGTACAGGAACTGGTACAATTGCATTTTGTGGTAAGAGGTATCTTCCTTCACCACACGTACATGATGTTTATTTAAAAAATGGTGCTGAGTTTATACACGGTGGTGACTTCTATACACAACAAAATACTAGTGCAACTGAAGGAGGACCAGATACATTTGTATGTTTGGAAAATAGTATTCCAAGAATAGGTGATGCTACACACCCTTATAGAAATGGTAGGTTTACATCTGGTTGTTCATTTGCTGCAAATGGTGGTGGATTTATAACTAACTTACATTATAATTATTATATTAAGTTGATTATGGATACAAGTTACGGTAGTGATGAAAGTAATAGTGTCTCATTTAAAAATTTAAAGATAGAGTCTAGTATATTTAAGGGTGTTATTAGAGTACAAGATACGAATGGTAATTCTTGGACTAAAATAGCTTATGCCGGAACTTTTAAAAATTGTTTTATTGGAAATATTAGATATGGTAGTTCAATAATAATGCCATTCTCAAATATGGCAATCTATAATAATGATGGTATTTATTTCACTAATCCTCCTACAAATACAATTGGTAAGATGATTATTGGTGGAACAACAATAGATTTACCAGGTGGTTTTATAAATACTGGTATACCAATATACACATCAAATGCAAATGCAGTTACTGCTGGATTATCAGTTGGTAATGTATATAGAGATACTACCGGTAATTTAAAGGTAGTTATACCATAAAGCAAAAAAAGAGACTTTAAGTCTCTTTTTTTATTCTTCTAGTTTTTCAAACCACCAATTAAAGTAAACATAATTATCCCCAACTAAGTTATATATATCAGAATTGTGTTTAATAACTATTTTATCATTATGTGATCTAATCAATTCAATTTCAATTCCTTTTTCCATTCTTAATTGTTTTCCAGTTTCAACTGAATAACAAAGAACTTCACCATTTAAAAGTCTATACATTCCAGGTTCTGGTTTCAACCAAGTTTTTAATGTTTTAACAATCAAACCTTTGATTTTAATAATCCATTCTTTAGGTTGATATAAATCGGCATCTTTAAAAACCTCTGATGTAAAGTCAGGTGATACTGACATCATATCTTCTAAAACTCCCCAGTATTCTTCTTCACCAATTGTAAATGCTATATAAATATCATATTTCAATGAAGTTGATTTAACTATTCTTAAAACTTTTAATCTTTTAATATCTTGTTCTTCAAGAGCTAATTTACTTCTAAGTGCTTTATAAGCATTAGTTCCCTTTAAATTATACATAATGTCATTGATACGTGACATAGCTTGTCTAATCATATCTTGATTCTTATCAAAAGCATTGATAGACAATGAAGGATCATCAACATGTGCAGATGCTTGAACTGAATCCGAACCCATTCTTTGTAAGTTAAATTCAGTAAATTCTAAAATTAGTTTATTTTGTCTTTTCATATTAAATATATATATTAAAATTATAATCCGATAAAATGAAAATAAAAAGATTTTTTGAAAGTGATCAAGTAGATATATCAACAGAAAGAATAACCGAAGTTATGGATGAGTTAAAAGACTTTATCGCTAATATAGAAGACAGATCTAAAAAGATAGATGCACTAGGTACTGAATTAAGTAACTACAGAAATAGTTCTACTAAAAGTAATGACCAAATAGATGACTCTATTGCAGCTTTACAGATTATTAAAAAAGATTTAGATGATTGTGTTGATAAATTAGATACTGTTGTAAATAATTTAGATTCATATAATACACAAGGTCGTAAATATCTCTATACTGAAAACAAATAGTAATTAAATAGTATAATAATATGTCATTTGCAGCGGGTTGGCCAGGAACCAATAATAGAAGAGATCATCAGTATGATACAACTGGTTGGAGAATGTGGTTAGCTATGAGACCTACAAATAGAAAGAATAAAATTAAACGATTATTTAATGTTAGTAGGTAGAAAAGGTAAAGAAACAACAGACCCAGGTTATATTTATGTACCTTATCTAATGGCACAAAGTATAACTACTATACAACATAAGCACTATTTTAGAAAAAGTAAAATTAGAAGAATACTTGGAATTCCTTCTGTAGATAGTATAATGAGTAGATATGCAACTAAAAAAGTAAATAATAATTTTTACACAACACAAGATATAAAAAAACCACTCAATTGAGTGGTTTTTATTTATTTAGTAAATTTCAATTTGTATAATGTTCTGTAGATTAAAGCAACAACTTCATCAACAATGTTTTGTAAATGTGTATCTTCTGCTGATATAGCTTTTCTACCATGTTTTACAAATTCTACTAAAGATTCAAAGTATTCTACTTTTTCTTTAGTTCTTGTAGTATTAGTATCGATTACATCATAACCATCAACAATACCATATTGCCCTTGATAAGTTTCGATTAAATCATCAATAAATTCTAAAACACCTTCATAGTATTCATTTAATGCAGTATGTGCAGCGTGTGATCCTTGTTCGCCATTTACTTGTAAGTGGTAAATATGTGCCATTTCTCTTGATTCAAATAGTTTAGAAAAAAGTGAAACTGCACTTCCTGCGTTTTCACCTTCTTGTGGTTGTGGTTCTGGTTGTTCAGTTTTAACAACTTCAGTTCCTTGTGGTTGATCTACTTGTGGTAGATTAGCAGGAACCATTTCTTCTTGCTCGTAGATTTTTCTTATAGTAGAAAACTTTTTCATAATAAATTATTATTTTTTGTTTATATATTATTTTTTGATATATAACTTTTAATATATATATTAAAATTTAATAACATTATTATGGAATTTATAAAAAAATACAAAATGTTTACTGAAGATCTTACTGCTGCACCTATTACACCAGTAAAACCAATTTCAACAGAAGATATATTAGAAGCATCAGAAGTTGATGTTATTGATAGATTTGCAAGACTTTACAAAGACTTACCAAAAGACGAGAAACAACAAATAAATAATTACTTTAAATAATATGAGAAAATTTTCAGACTTTATAAAAGAAGAAATCGATTTAAGAGGAAATAGAGGTATTCCAGATGATTTCATGAGAAATTCAGAAGAAGAAGCAGGGAGAAATTTAGGTGTAAGAATTGATGATGAAAGTCAAATGAGAAACATTTGGCCACAATTTCAACAATTGATGAACCAATCTATGCAACTAATGATGCAAGGACCAGATGGTAGACAATTAGGTAGAGAACAAATGCAAGCAAGACTTGATGCACTTCAAAACTTAGCAAAAGATGTTATTATGGATGAGTACGGTGAAATACTTGAATCATCTACAAAACCAGTTGAACTTGATATAAGATTAGTAAATCCTAATGAAGTTATAAGACAAATCTCTGATTTAAGAGATGTTCCACAAAATGCTAGACCTCCACGTGCAGATGATACTCACGAAGAAGAGGAAGAAGACCAAACTGAACAAGAAGATCAACAAGATGATGATTGTGCAGATGGATCTTGCTCTAGTGTTGAAGGTGCTGAAGAAACTACAGAAGAACCAGAAGATATAACTGGTAATGTTTTAACTGCTTCATTAAAGAAGAAGATTCTTAATATGTTGACTCAAGGAGAAGGTAAAGCAACTAAAGATATTATTAAGTTCTCACCACTTGTTGAAAATGGTTTACAACAAATATTTGGTGCAAATGGTGGTAGAATTTTAAGAATTTGGTCAGATATGTCCGATACTGCTGATAAAATGGACTGGGTTATTCCAATTGCTAATAAGGCATCAATGATGAGTAATAATCCAGGTGGTATGGCTGGTGCAACAGATGTTACTTGGGAAAGTTTAAATAACAGTATATTCTCAATTGAACTATTGAAAGAAAACCAAAACTTTAATAAAATTACTATTAAAGCAGTTGGTGTTGACTTTCCAATGTTGATACACGAAACAGTAAAAGGTATTTACTTATTGATTCAATCTGCGGCTATTAAAAAAGATAAAGAGTTTGCCAAAAAAGTAAAAGCAGCAACTTCATCATTTATGGATGAGGCACAAGATTTTAGATATGGTGTAACAGCACAAGCAATGTTTAATGATTTTGTAAATGCTTGTAAAGATTCTCAAAAATATAAACAAATGAGAACTAGAATATTTAGACTTTTAGCCAATGATAAAGATAAACTAACTGCAAAAGCAATAGAAATTTCTAAGACTGATAAAGATCTAGGTGCTATTATTAAGAAAGATGCGGATCTTGCTTTATCTGATAATAAATTCTTAGAAGTTTTCAATAGTTTATTTTCTGTTTTTGATAAAAAGATGGAAGCAGGTAAATTAGTATTCTTTATAAACGCAGAAAGATTTAATCAATCAGAAGCGAAAAAAGTAGTAGAGAAACTTATAGCACATGTTGTTGAGACAGAAGAAGATTACGAACGTTCTCTAAAAGAATGGGAGATGGAACAACAATTTGGACCTAGAACTAATTATGATGAACCAGAAGTGCCTGAAATGGCTGGAGAAGAAGGTATACAAGAAACTCCAGCGGAAGATGACGGAACATATTCTGATGAAGATCTATCAAAAATGAGACAAAAAGATATTCAAGAACTTGTAGATACTGCTTTGGATGAAGGGGATTACAAGGAAGTTGAAAGACTTACTAAGTTTCTTAAAGAAGGCGCAGAAATCTATTTAAAAGAAATAGAAAGAATAAACGAAAACCAACATACAAGAAGATAAAAATAAATTAAATTGATGAAGCTTTTTAAATATGACCAGTTTTTAAACACAGATACTTTAAATGAGAACTTAGACAAAGCTAAGAAATTCTTAAAAGAAAGATATACTTTACTAACTGCAGCAAAAGAACTTAATTTACTTCAAGGTGAATTAGGCTTACAAATTGATCATAAAGAAATTAGATCAGTTAGATTGATTGACTTTCAACCAGAAGCAAGAGAGAGAATTAAGATGAAATTGAGAGATATTTCAGTTACTCCAGAACTTCTTAAAACATTTGATAAGACACCTGAGTTTACTGCAGTAAGAACATTAAAAACAAAAGTTAAAGGTCCAAAAGGGGAAAAAGAATTTCAATTAGATAGAGATAATATCGGTTGGTTATCTAACTTTACTTACTTCTACTATTTTGAAAATGTTCCATTAGAAGACTTATCAGTAGCTTATAGAAGATTATTACAAAATAAAGATATTTTACAAAACCTTACAATCGAAAAAGATAAAGGTGTTTTTACTAAAATACAATTTGATGCCAATTTTATAAATGAAAATGTGTTTAATAACATCGAGTTACTAACTGATGGATTAGATAGATTAGAGGAATCAAGAAAAATTAAAAAAATGTATGATACTTTAACCCCAGAGTTAAAAAAATCATATGATGACGCTTCCGACTTAAATAAGAGTAGATTTTTATCTGTTGCAGTTGGTTTTGAACAATTAGGATTAAAAGATGATGGTACAGTTGATGAGGCAAAGAAAAAACATGTTTGGGATGATTTCTTTGGTAGAATGTCACCAGATACAAGACCTTTAAAACCAGATGGTTCTCCAAATCCAACGTTTGGTAAGATAGTTTATCAATCAACATTACGAAGATATGAAAATATACATGCATTCATTATTGCTGCAAATGGTCACCTATCATCTTATGAGATGGATGGATTTACCAAATTTAATGATTTGATTACTACTTGTAATTCAAGATTGGGAGCAGCAGGTGTTGAAAAAGCTTTTAATGAGAATGGTATTCTTATTTTAGAAGTAAATTCATTTGCAGCAAATCAAATAGTAAATGCACACACTTCACACTGTATAAAAGATAGCAAGTATCAATGGGATTCATATGTAGAAAATCATGATAATAAACAATATTATATTTATAACTTTCACGTACCATTAAGAGATGATTTCTCTACAATTGGTATTACAATTGAACCAGGAAAAAGAGTTAGAGCTTGTCACAATAGACCAGATCACTCTGTCGGTACAGAACAATTTAAAGGTATATTGAAAAAATGGGAGAAAGAATATGATATTGATAAAGATCTATGGGCTTTCTTCTTACCAATGGATGGTGAAGAAATTAGAAAAAGACAAAAAGCTAAAGAAGCGAATAGAGAAATTGTTAAACCAGGTTTAAGTACGGCAAAAATTATTGAGTATGTTACTGAATATGGTGCAGACATCAATAAAGATAATGCAAAATGTTTATTCAATGCAGTATCTGAAGATAACTATGAAAAAGTAGAATTGGTTTTAAAATTAGGTGGATTACCCAATTTAGCAAAAGGAAAGGATGCTCCTATTTCAAAAGCAACTAATCTTAATATGATTAAACTTTTAGTTGATTATGGTTCAGAGATGACGAGTGATGTATTTAAAAGTGTTGTACCTGATACAGAAGCATTAGATTATTGTTTAACAGCAGGTTTAGATCCATTGTTTAGTCATAATATGCCACTCAGAAAATGTTTCCAAGGTAACTACGAGCAAATGCCTGGTTATCCAGCTGCTAAGAAAAAAGGAGAACCATATTGGGAATCATTCTTAATGATGATGAAATACCTTGAAAGAAAAGATGTTGTTCAAACTCTTTTAAATAAAGGAGGTATGATTACTAAATGGGCAACTGACTACGGTAGAACAGAATGTTTAGAGTACTTTGAAAAAACGGGTGTTTATAAAAAATACAATGAAAAAGAATGGAAGGATTTGTTTGAATGGGTAGAAATTGCCAGAATGAGTAGTGATCAAACTAAAGCAGAAACTTTAAAATTTTTAAAAGAATTAAAAGAAAGGAATTCATAAAAAGTAAAAACCAATCATTAAGATTGGTTTTCTTTTTTTAGTATCATATAGATTAAGTAAGCATCATTTACATCTTCATACGGTTTCTGTATCTGTTTAGGTTCTAATATGTCCGTTTTAATAAACTTACAATGTTTAGCCCAATAATCATCTAAGCATTCATTTTCAACAATCGCCAAGTACATATCGGTTTTTGTGAAAGAACCTCCCGATATCCCTATCTTATTTTTATATATCCACTTTTCTTTTTTTATACCAATATTTATAGGTACATAAGTTAGTTTACACGATTCTAATTTTAATGTAGAAGGTGAAAGTACAAAAATATCTTCAGATATTTTATCAAATAATTTCTTTCTTAAAATAGTTGAAAAGGTAACTAAATCAATAATATCTCCTGCTGCCGATGAGAATGAATAACCTTCAATTCCAATCTTAGTTGGTTTTTTAGGATCTATATTTTCTAATATATCAGAAATGATAGTATCACTTATTTTATCATAATCTTTTAGTTTTACTAATTCTCCTTCTGAGTAATCTTTATACTCACGGTATTCAATAAATTTATAAGTAATAAATTCTTCGGCAAAACCAAACCACTTTGTGATACCTTTTTTACCAAATGCCTTAGATTCTCTACAATAATTGTAAATTTTAAATGTATCTCCTGATGAAACAACCAAGGCGGTTGAAATAAGAGATGGGTCAATTGCTATAATGTTATATTCCATAAACTATATAGTAATGCCACATGTTTTCCTTTTTTATTTTGTTATTTAAAATAATTGTTGTATGTTTGTAGAAATAATAAAACTATGACAGGTAAGAAACTAAATCAATCTGATGCACTTAAATTTATTTTTGCAGGTAAATCAACATTCACCGTTATCAATACTCAAACTGATAATCGATTTACATTCTCTTTAAAAATATCAAAAACTAGTAATCTATTTTTTGTTAAAGTTTTATCTGGACCAGAAACTTATACTTATATTGGAACTTGTGCGAATGGATACTTTAAACATTCTAAGAAATCTGTTATTTCAACAGATGCACAATCTGTAAAAGTTTTTAATTACATTCTTAATAGATTAAGAATGAATACTCTTCAAGATTTTGTTGAGATATGGCACGAGGGTAAATGTGGAAAGTGTGGTAAAGCTTTAACAGTACCATCTAGTATAGAGAATGGATTAGGACCAAGTTGTCTTAAAAAGCTCTCTAAACAAGAAAAACGTGATAAGTTTTTAGAACTAATTTTATCATAATGACAGTATCTTTCTTTTTTACTTTAATGTCATTATTAGTAATGATTATTGTATCAGTTTTATTATTTCGATTACGTAAGAAAAAAACACTAATAACATTTGATGTACAACAAGGTATCAAGTGTTATTCGTGTAAACAAGATATTATACCAGATATAGAACAAAATCAACTAGATAAATTTAATCAACTGAGTGGTATATATACAAGGGTTTCACAGAATGAAAGATCAGAAGATTTTAAAATGTGTACGTCTTGTAGTAGAGACGAAAAGTTACAAGATCTGACTAGTAGATTTTTTATAAAAAAACAACATATCAACAATATTAAAAGATCACTTTACTCTAAAAAACTTGATAAGATGTTTATCTTATTTCTTTTTATAATGATTTTCGGACATGTTATTGATTTTATTATTAGATACTACTCTGATTTAAAAACACCATTTGGATCTTTATTTACAGTACTTTATTGGATACTTTGGTATAAGAAAAGTACTTTAAGTTATGGAGAAAACAAAAAACCCTCAAATTAGATTTGAGGGTTTTTCAGGGTCAACCGGTTAGTTGAACTTCCACCACCTTATTTTGAGAAATAAGGAAAAAATAAACTATAAACTACTACTACTTATTACTGAGCTTTAGCTTCATTAACCGATTCCGTTCTGTAAGGAGTTACTAATTTTTTAATTTCTCCTAATGCTTTACGAGCATCTGCATCAGATTTCTTAGTTGTTTTGTTGTGATTTGTATCAAATTGTTCCCACAAAGTTTTCAACTGTTCGTAAATTTCTTGTTTTGTCATAATAATTTTTATTTTTTTTTGTTTTAACCACTTAGTATTAAAGTGGTTTAATTTTTATATAAGTTGCATTTCTCTTCTCTTTTTGTTCTTTTGATCTGGTATACAGTCAAATATCTTTCTATCTGTTGTATCTAATTTATCAAACCTTAATGATAACCACATACAAAATAATAACATTCTGTCTAAAATTTTCATAAGCAATATTTTTTTATTTTTATCCGAAAATATCATCAGCATCTGCTGAATCTGTAAATCCGTTTGTATCATCTTCATCATCTTCAATAATATTATTAAATTGTTTTTCAACTTCTTCTATTTCATCAATAGATTTGAATCTAAAGTAATCATTTACGATTGGTTCCATTTTCTTTAATACTTCTTCTGTAAATATTTGTGGTGTAAATAACTGTTTCATATGAAACGATTTATCTAAATGGCTAACATACCATTTTAATCCACCTGGCTCAAATTTCATCTCACCAGTTGCTTTATCAACTGTCATTTTACCTTTTGCAATACCAATTTTATCAAAATATTCTGGACGACAGAACGCATCTAATCCAGTGTAAGGATTCATACCATTTGCAAATGAAATATCAAATCTAATTTTCTTTGGTTTTGCCATTCTATTTTTAGATGTCTTAAATAAAACTGAGATACCAGATGAACCTAAATCCATATCATCCTCTTGACCAGTTTTAAGCTGAGATTTACTCATGAATCCGATTACTGAAGCAGAATATAGTAGACCATTCCCACCTCTAAGCACGGATCTTGGATAAAGATCTAAAGTTAAGTAGGTGTGATTACATACCAAAAGAGGTATATCTAAATATCCTAAGTCAGTATTAATACTTCTAAACATAGAACCAAGAGCTTTTGCTTTTGTCATATCTTGTTTTATATCACCTTTTAATAAATCTTCTTTTTCTTTATTAGAAGCCATTTGACCCAATGAATCTAAAACTATAAGTATTTTCGGTAATTCGTATCCTGCTAATTTTTGCTCTTTTAATTCATCAATTAATTTTGTTAATGTAATATTAACCTCTTCAACTTTATTAGATCTAATTAGTCTAAATTTTTCTAGTGAATTATCTACACCAAATTTTGGTAAGTCTTCTAAATCTACTGCTTGTTCAGTATCAATATAAATTACACAGTATCCTGATTTTTGTGCGTGTTTTGAAACAGAGTATGCTAGAAATGATTTACCTGAACCTGATTCTCCTGCAAAACAGGTAATACGATTTGTTGCAATACCACCACCTAACATTTTTGCAGATAATGCAGCATCTAAAATATAAACACCAGTTGTTATAAATGTTTTTTCTCTAACTTCTTTTTCAATTTGAATCGGAACAGTTTTTGCAATATTATCTAATATTGTTCCTACTTTACTAAATTCAAATTTTTTAACTTCTTTTTGTTGTTTTGCCATTTGTATTTTAATTATTTTTATAATGTATATATTATTATTTATTCTCCCCTTTGTGTATTTTACAGAAATCACCACGTTTTTTTATAAAGGGAGGTAATATGTTTTTATATATACATTATGACAAAAGAAGAATTTTTAGTAAGAGCACGTGATACACACGGTTATAAGTATAATTACCCTAATTTAAAAGAGAAAGTATTATCTACTGATGATATAGATGTTGAATACAATGGAACATTATACAAACAAAAGGTAGTTAAACACATATTATTAGGAAGATGTCCTGAAAAAAATACTCCTTCTAAAACTACAGAAGGATTTATATTAGAAGCAAAATTATTGTGGAAAGATAAGTATGATTATTCCTTAACAGATTACAAAGGAGCATTAAAAAAAGTTAACATAATTTATAAAGGCATTGTTTTTGAACAGACTGCAGTTACTCATTTACAAGGACAGTGTTGTGAAAGAATGTTAAACCAAGAAAATTTTATTTTAAAATCTAAAGAAAAATATGGTGAGAAATATGACTATAGTTTAGTAAAATTTAAACATGGTAATTTCCCAGTTTTAATAGGTTATAATGGTATATTTTATTTACAGAGACCATACCATCATTTATCTGGATATCAACCAGAAAATAGAAAGCTAGCTACACGTAAGACAACAAGAACTTTCATATTAGAATCACAAAATGTACATGATTATAAATATTCTTATGATAAGGTGGAGTATATAACTAATCAAGTAAAGGTTATAATAACCTGTCCTATTCATGGTGATTTTGAACAAAGACCTCTTTCACACGTTCAAGGAAATGGATGTGCAAATTGTAATGAGAGTAGAGGTGAGAAAGCGATTGCAAAGTATTTAGATAAGAATAACATATCTTATTATAGACAACATAAGTTTTTAGATTGTAGAAATGTGTTTGAGTTGCCGTTTGATTTTTATATTCCTGTATTAAGGACTGCTATTGAGTTTGATGGAAAGCAACATTATGAGCCGATAGGATATTTTGGTGGCTTACAAACATTTGAGAAATTACAAATAAATGATAGAATTAAATCGGACTATTGTGAGGACAATTACATTGATTTGGTTAGAGTAAAATATACACAATTAGATAATATTGATGATTATTTAAAGGAGGTTTTTAAATTTAAACAATAAAAAAACCCAACTAATTGTTGGGTTTAATTTTTTTATTTAAAATACTTTTTAGTTATCACTTCATCACCTTGATATATTTTAAGTATTAAGATTTGACCAGATGGTAAATCATCTAAATTATCACCTTCAATTGAATAAATCTTTCTATTAAATAAATCATAAACGTCTATCTTCTTAACTAGATTACTCTTAATTTTATCATCATGATCGTCTTCATCATCATCATTTTCTGGTAATTTATATCTTATACGGAATCGTGTGTTAAATTCTCCAGTAGTAGTATCAAAAGTATATGGCACTGAAAGGTCGTGCCATATATCAAAAACTTCATCATATAAATAAACATCTTTAATTTTTCCTTCTTTCTGATCAATACTAATAGTAAATTGAGCATTTGCTGCACTAAAATAACCTAATCTAACTTCATCATCTTCATCAAATCCACCTCTTGCTTGTATGTCATAATGATAATTTCCCTCTATTGAATAAAATTTAAGAGGTAGTCTAGCAGTAGCAATACTACTATTCCAACCACTATCCCAACCTTTATTATATTCTAAGTCAGAACTTGAGTTATAACCGATTAGTTGTTGTGAAAATAATCCACCATCAGTCATATTTAACCAAATTTTTCTTTTATTATTACCATTACCTCTAAAAAAAGAAACTGCTGTTGTATTAACATAAGCCTTTGACATCAAATTAGGAGTAAAAATTAAGTTATTTACACTTTCTGCTTCTACCAAAAATCCTTGACCACTTCCGATAACATTAGATGGTTTTTTACCACCAAATACTGCATTTATTCCGCCTAACTTGGTATATTTTGCATAGTCATTTGTAGAGAAGTTAAATTGTTCTAAACCAGAATATGATGTACTCAATGTATTTGCATGTGTCCAGAAATATAAAGTTCCTGAGATATTTGAGATATTTTCATCAATAAAGTCGTTTGAATTTATACTTGCAGAGTAAGGATTTCCTACTAAATTAAAATCATCTATATCACTTGCAGTATTTTGACTTAAATCTAAAGGTATAGTAATTACACCTGTATTTAGAGAACCTATAAATGTAACTGTTTCTATTCTAGGATATACTCCAGTTGCAGTTATTGATTTAATCATTGACGCATATCCTTTACCAGGAATCATACTATTTGCTATATTAGTTCTTGTCCAAGTATCACCATTGTCATCTTGACCATCTGGTATATTTGAGATAAATGTGGTTTGGTAACTTGTTTCAATATCATAAAAATTAGGTGTATAGAATGTAAATGTATAATTAGGTTCCCATTTAGCAGGTAACAAAGCTGTTCCTATTGTTGTTGAAACTGGACTACTCCAATAAGTATAATCAAATCTTTTTGTAGATGGAGTTTTTCTTTCAACTTTAACAATTCCAGTAGAAACTGCACTATTATTATTAGGAATAAGAGAACCACCTGACTTTACTAATAATATACCAGTCGGATCAACAGTAATATTTGAATAGATATTACAATAGTCACCAGAACTTATAGTTAAATTTCCTTGGTTAGTAACAGAAAGAGAACAACAATCTATAGAACCATCATTGATTGTATCATAAACCCCATCTATAACAGCAGTTGTTACCGAATCTGGAAATCCATTAGACCAACCAGTTCCATCCCATGTAGTAGTATTCGTACACTGCGAATATCCATTATACACGAACAGCATCAATAAAATTGATGCTGTTCTTAATAATAGAAAATTTGTTTTTTTAATTTTCATATTTATTTATTTTTTTTATATACTAAAGTAGTTACTTAATGTATCAATAGTTTGTTTATCATCTTCGTGATACCATAAATCATTTCCAACTAAAGAGATTTTCTCATCAGTAATTAAAGTTCTTAATGAACCTTCTGTTTGAAACAAATCTAATTCTTCATCTTTTAAATGAACACAAGTTGAACCATCTTGACCCTCATTAGGTCTATAACTTTCTTTTAAAAATTCATTAAATCTTTTTATCATAATATTTATATTTTTTATTTATTAAACCAAATAACATATTTAGCTCCATCTGGTTGTTCTGAGTCAAAAGCCGGATTCTTTCTACTCATATGTAATCCATCTGAATAATAACCAGCTCCATCATTTTTTGTAATAGTACCATCTTCTATAGCTTCTTTAAACTCAGGTATGGTAAACACTTCACCATAATGAGGTATCTCATCTGTGAAAATAGGATCATTTAGACCTTCGTTAAACTTTTCAAAACTTTTTATAATCATAATGTATATATAAAACTTTTTTTTCGTATATTTGTGCTAAATGAAAAAAGAAATGAATATATGGTTCACTAGTGATACTCACTATAATCACAAGAACATTGCCGGGAAAGAAGTTTCTCGTTGGACGGACGGGTTCAGAAAGTTTGCAAGTGTTCAACAAATGAACGAAGCTTTAATTGCTAACATCAACAAATATGTTAAAGAGGACGATACTTTGTATCACCTTGGAGACTTTGCGTTTGGTGATGCTAAAACAATTAGAGAGTTTAGAAACTCTTTGGTTTGTAAAAACATTCACTTAATTTTAGGAAACCATGACCAAGAAATCGAGGATTCTTTAGAACTACAGGAACTTTTTACAAGTGTAGGGTATGTTTACACAGGATATGTTGGAAAACAACAATTTCACTTATCACACTACTCTCACAGAATATGGCCAAAATCTCACAGAGGTACAATACACCTTTACGGACATTCACACGGAAGTATTCCTGATTACGGAAGATCTATGGATGTTGGTGTAGATACTCATAAAGATTTTAGACCTTATCACATCAATGAAATTTACTCTATAATGAGTAAAAGAGAGATGCATAAAATCGATCATCATGGATAAGTTGAAATCCGAGTTAGCTTGGTTAAAATTACAACTAAACTCACATTATGGAACTGAAAGGATTTCTACCTCTGGAACAATTAAACGAGTATCTGAGATTAAGAAAAGACTTAAAAAAATAGAACAAAGAAAAAATAAAATATTATCTTTAACAAATGCAAGATAGATTTGAAATGGGAGACCAAGTTGTTTGTATAAAACAATATGAAACATTAAAACTGAAAGGTCACTACAAAATAAAAGGTTGTGGTGACTTAATGTGGAATGGAGCAACTGAAAAAGAAGGTTATGGTTTCTGTATTGAAGATGATAGTTTTGTTTATGATAAACCAAATTGGTGGAACTTACCTTATGAAGAAAAAATAAAAAATTATTACTTTACATTAGAAGAAATGGACGAGTACTTTATAACACAAGCAGAAGATTATAAATCTTCTTTAAGAGATAAGAAATTAAAAGAATTAGGAATATGATAGATATATTTGGTAATGTACCAATTGACTTAACGAAAATTACTTGTCATTCTGGTGGTGCAATTGGTAGTGATACTTATTTTGAAAACATTGGAGCTAACTATGGAGTAAAAACTAAAGCTTATTCTTATAAAACAAAGTATCATACTACTGATAATAAAGTAGAAATTAGTGATACTGACTATGAAGAAGGAGTAAAAGCAATTCAGATTGCTAATAAAACTTTAGGTAGATTTGGTATTCACAGATTTATGAACTTGTTAGCAAGAAATTGGTCACAAGTAAAGTATTCTGATGAAGTATTTGCCATTGGAACTATTGTGGCAGCCGGTAAAAAAGGTTCAAAAGGATTTTATAATAAGTCACAATTTGAAGTAGTTGATGGTGGTACTGGTTATGCGGTTCAAATGGCAGTTGATAATCAAAAAATAGTTTATGTTTTTGATCAAGACAAAGATAAATGGTTTAGATGGTCATATACGTCATTATCGTTTAGAGAGTTGAAGGACACACCAGTTATTACAAGTGAAAATTTTGCTGGAATTGGAACAAGAGAAATAAAACCAAATGGTATTTTAGCAATACAAGAGGTCTATAATTTAACATTTAATTAAAACATGGAAAAAGTAATTATTGAAATGACACCTTTTATATTTGAAGATGGTAATACCTACTACTTTCAAATCTTTAATAGACCGAGTACTAATGATTATCAAAACTTATATGTTTATGAAAAGAAAATAACTACTAAAAAGTCTTTTTGGGGTAAGGAAACAATCAAAGAAGATTTTATTCAATTAAATGAACGTGCAGAATTGGTAGATTACCGATTACGTACAGATGAAATAAAACATAGTATTAAAAAGATACTAACTGGTACAAAAGCAGAATATCTAATAAAAGACTGGGATGGATTTGTTGGTAATATACCAGACAATGTTAAAAAAGCATTATTAAGAGATAATAAATTAAAAGATTTAGGATTGTAATGAAAAAATCAGCAGGTATAATAATAATTTTAAATAACACAAAAATACTTCTTTCACATGCCACTAATGCAAGATGGGAGAAAACTTTCTCATTTCCTAAAGGAGGAATTGAAAAAGATGAAAAACGAATAGTCGCTGCAATTAGAGAATTAGCAGAAGAAACTTCTATTGTAATCACTAGAGAGCAAATTAGTAATAAAGAAGAACCTATTGTAGTAAATTATGTAGATAAATATGGTGAGAACTATAAGAGATTATACTTATACACCATTTATATAGAAGATATTTCTGAAATTGGTTTAGAAAGTGAAATTGTACCTGTTGAAAATCTTCAAGCAGATGAATTAGATTGGTGTGGTTTTCTAACAAAAGAAGAAGCTAAGGATAAAATATTTAATAGAGTAGAACATCTATTAGATTTAATCATATAACAAATAAAATTGTTATGAGAGAAGTAAATTTAGATAATCCAATTTTTGCTTTCTATGTAAGTGTTGAAGGAATGTCAAGACAAAGTGCTGCACAGCATTTAGCAGAATTTAAAAATCAACTTAGTTATGATAATATAACTACTTGGATAATACCAGTTCAAGGAGAAAGCAAAGTAGAATGTGTTTATCCAGGTAAAAGTATGTATAATACACCTGAGTTAGAAAATTTGATAAAAGAAATAAATGAAAGAATTGAATTGTTCGCAGATTCAGATTCATTTGAAGATTTTAAGATAAATATAAGAGATTGGAGAATAGGAAAAATTTTCAATGAGAGCAATAAATAAAACATACGAGGATAAACTTTTTAGATCAGAAGTAAAAATGGAAACTACCATGTGGTGGGACTATTATTACTACGATACTTCTTGGGAGCATGATGATTATTATGACTTTGGTTATAATAAATCTGCCGATGGAAACCTACATCTTTTACCTAACTTAGATTATATTCATAGTAAAGGAAGAAAAATGTATCACGCAGTTGATATGGAATCTTTCTACTCTAAAGAAGTTATGAGAGAAAAACGAATAAATGATTTACTAGGATTACCTGGTGGAACAGTAAGAACTGAAAAACCAACACTAGGAGATTTAATTAGAAAAGATGTACGTAACTCCTAATCATATAAAAGAATTAAAAGAAAATGAGATCTTCGTTTTCGGTAGTAACCGTCAAGGTCGCCACGGAAAAGGTGCTGCTTTAACTGCTAGAAATAAGTTTGGTGCGATATACGGACAATCTGAAGGACTTCAAGGTCAATCATATGCTATAATAACAAAAGAACTACGAAAAGAGTATCAACCGGTAAGTTTAGGTGAGATTAAACTGGGTGTTGATACTTTTATTCAGTTTGCCAAAGATAATAAACATCTAACATTCTATGTAGTTGAGTTAGGTTGTAACTTAGCTTATTTTACAGTAGAGGAAGTTGCACCTCTTTTTAAATCTGCAATGAAATTAAGAAACATTTATTTACCTGAAAGATTTTTAAACAATTTACAAACAGGGTTTATAATATGAATAAAGAACAATTAAAGGAACTGATTGAAAAAGAAGGCGACACATTACTATGGAGTTATACTTGTAGTAATGGTGTCATTATTGATTGTTCTATTCATAGAAATGGATTAAAAGCTTTATGTGGATATATTACTTTGACACAAGATAGTTCTTTATATGGAGTTGATTATGATGAACTTAATATAAGAGCACATGGCGGTCTAACATACAATTCATATGATGATAATAATAACTGGGTAATTGGATTTGATTGTGCACATCATGGAGATTTAACACCTTATTTTTTATTAGATGAAGATAGTGTCTTTGGATTAAGTGGCACTTATAGAGATATGGAGTACGTAAAATCAGAGTGTGAAAAACTAGCAGAACAAGCTTCAAAATTTAGTAAATCAATAGTAAGATATAATAAAATTAGTCAAATTATTTAAAATAATTTTTGTATATTTGTAGAAATATAAACACTATGTACTACGATTTAGAAAATTACTCTGCTGAACAAGCATACTATTTATTACAAATGTATAATGACTTTATTGAGTCAGAATTACTACAAGAACTTAACAATTAAAATGGAAGACGGAGATATGGTTGGATACACTTACACTGAGATACCCTCAGATTTTTCACCTTTGAGTGAAATTAGAAACTTAAAAATTAGATTGATTACCGAAGACGTAAAGTTTAAGGTTTTTGAAAATAACTTTGATAGATATGAAAGTTATTTAAGATTTATAGGTGATCAATATCCAGATGCAATTATCTCTGGGTCATTAGCATTGAATTTATATTCTCTAATAAATAGAGAGATTAAAGATATTGATTTAATTGTAGATCAAAGACCTACCGGAGGATTTCATAGAGATAGATATGGGGATGAAAACATTCCTGTAAACTCTGAAAGACTTGGTTATCAATATATCACAGAAGATTTCAGTTGGAGACGTATTTTTAATAAAAGACAAACTTTTAATGTAGATTTCTTCTTAGATAATAATGATAAAGTAAAGTATAATACATTTACTTTTAACAAGAAAACTTATAAGATACAAGACCCCGTTCAAATTATTGAGCAAAAACTAGAAATGGTAAATAATGCCGAGAACCATATGTTTGAAAGTAAAAGAAAACACAATAAAGACTTATTTGTGTTCTTTAAGAATTTCAACTGGAAAAATTAAGGCGATTATATTATATAGTTTATCATGATGTTGCATAAATATCAAATCATATGTGTACAAATTTCATCCAACCATCCATTTCTGGATGAAATTTGATATGCACTTCTATTTTTTTTTTGAAACTCACTTCTACTATTATATTCAATCGCCATAACTTGACATCTTTCTTTTGTCCAATAACCTTTAGGCTTTATCTTTATATATTTCATATGTGAACATATTTCATCTAACCACTTATTCTTCTGTGATGCAGCATAGCCACCAGGGAATTTTTTTGAAAACTCTATCCTACTTTTACATGAAAGTGCAAATTCGACACATTTCTCTTTTGTCCAGTAATTAAATACATTTTTACTTCTATTCATATGGATACATATTTCATCTAACCATTTACTTCTAACTGCTGCTCTATAAGATAAACTACCCTCTCTATAAGAACAAATATCATTATATTTTAATGCTTCTTCTTGACATCTTTCTTTTGTCCACTTTGTCTTGCCTCCACCCAATGCACCTGTTTTTACACTATTTAATATTTTCCATCCATTAGTAATATAACTCTCCAAAAACTCTTTTTCTTTAATAATTGCCAACTCATTTGATATATAATCAGTCAGTATACTAAATATTGGTAAATTACCTGTTTTTAAAATATGTTTCTTAACTGGTCCTCTCTTAGTATGTTGTTTTTTACGTTCTTCTATATTATAAGTTAAACCAACATATACATAATTATCATTAAACTCATAAGAATATATACATCTATTATAGTGATTACCTATAATAGTCATATGACAACAAATATCATCTAACCATTTACAATCCCACGCCTTACAATATGCAGCAAGACTATTTTTATTAAATTCACTTCTTGTTTTATATTTCAATGCTTCTTCAAGGCATTTTTCTTTTGTCCAATAGTTTTTAGGATTTCTTTTCTTAACCAAAATATCTTTCATAAACGGAACTAATTTTATTATATATATTAAATATTTATCCTTACCTTTGTAAAAATATTTATCTATGGCAAAATACTCAAACTACCGTTACATTTTTCCTCCCAGACCTCGTAATGCCATAATGTCTAGTGATTTAGACTTTTGGGATAATGGTACTTTACTTTGTCAGTGTAAGTTGAATGGGTCAAACTGTACCATTTACACTAATGGTGAAAAAAACATTGTAATGAATAGACACAATGGTAGACTTACAAACTTTCAAATTACCGATGAAGAGATAAAATCTATGTACCGTGGAAATGGTGAGTGGATGGTAATCAACGGTGAGTATCTCAATAAAAGCAAAAGTGATGAAAATCGTAAAGTTTTCAATCACAAGTTTGTTATCTTTGATATTCTTGTTTTAGATGGTGATTCTTTAGTAGGAAAAACTTTTGAAGAAAGAGTTGTTTTACTTGACAAATTGTATGGTACAAAATCTTGTGAGAAATCTTACTTATACGGTATTTCAGAGAACATTTATAGAGTGAAGTCTTATACATCAAACTTTTTAGATTTGTATAATGATTTAGTAGAAATTGATATGATCGAAGGCTTGGTAATGAAACGTAGATCAGCTCGTTTAGAAGCAGGTACTTCTGAGTTGAATAATGTTAAATCTCAAATTAAATGTAGAAAACCTACCAAGAATTATAGATATTAGAACTTAATATATAAGAAAAACTAATATAATAAATTGAAACATTTAAAAAGATTTAATGAATCTAGTGATTATGATTGGGAATTAGAAAGAGACGATTATCAAGATTTTTGTGATACTTATTTAGCTTACTTAACAGATGAAGATTTCAAAGTAACTTTAACAAACTTCGATAAACATAGAAAAACTATTTACATTCTTAAAGAAGGTGAAAAAGGTGGCTGGCTTTATAATCCAGATGTAAGAGCTAATGCAACTTTTGAATGGGATGAAATTAAAGATTCATTTATTCCATTTCTAACATTATTAGAAAGAAAATGTGAAGGTACTTATTACTTAGGTGATGTAGATTCATCTGTGTTTTTTCCTCCGGGAACAATGGGAAAAGGTAACTTAATTCTATTTAATCATGAGTTAGATGGTAAATCAAAGTATGACTATGTACCACTACAAGATTTACTGGATGATAAAGTAGATTTTATTGAAATCACATCAATTCAAATCACATTGAATATACTACCAAAAAAATAAAAATAATATGGACAAATTTTC
>Ga0208133_1000045_pt1 | contig 46874 bp, 27 predicted proteins | sample ColrivemetaGS535_FD_187595 | JGI IMG/M metagenome (GOLD analysis project Ga0208133, IMG submission 187595) | Estuarine microbial communities from the Columbia River estuary, USA - metaG S.535 (SPAdes) (version 2) | ecosystem: Environmental > Aquatic > Marine > Intertidal zone > Estuary | place... | reverse complement strand
TTTGGTTTAACACGGATTGTTGTTACAGGGTAAGAAGTACCACTGTCTTCAGCTGATACTACTTCAACAGTAATATCTCTACCTTCATTTGGGTCAGTAATATCACCATAATCAGGATCTGCGATGTAACCAAGAATTTCTTGATATACAGTTTTTCCAAAGCCCCAGAATCTTACACCTTCACCTTCTTCACCTCTTACCAATACTGGTACGAATGTTCTAAGTTTCGGCTCCATTTTCTTGGCAGCTTTCCAATCTTCTTTATCACCCATTCTTTTCAACTTATCAGCGAACTCAACGATAGGGTCAGGTCTGCCAAAAGAAGATGGAGATAGATAAGATTTGTTGTTAATGTTGTAGTGAAAGAATAATTCAATAAAAGGATTCTCTTTGTTGAATTTGTAAGGGACTAAACGAATAGTGTGTTTGCCCGGAGCTGGTTTCCAAAGTTCTACTTTCTTTGAAGTTGTGCTTTGTAGTTTGTTCAGTCTACCTCTGATTGCGTCTAAGTTAATAGCCATTTTTTTGCGTTTTAAGAGTTTATGTTTTATGGTTTTATTTAGGTGAGTGTCCTTCACCCTCTATGTATATAAATATAAAGAGATTACAAATATACAACAATTTATTGGACTTTCCAAATCTTTTTTGAAGTATATTTTATAACCGATTTAAGCATTTATATGGGTTTGAGATTACTCAAAGATACGAAAAATATCTGATACTACCAAATAAAAAAGGGGAATTAATTTTCCCCTTCTTTTGTATATAATAATGATGTCCTATTTGGATATTGTAGATGTTTCTTTAAAATGTCCTTTTCGTTATCATCTATAAACTCTCTTAACTTAATTTCGTTTTTAACACCATTTTGTTCTAATGTTATTATCGTAAGGGAACGACCACCTTCCATTTTTGTAGATTCGGTTTTCACAACTTTGTATTTATTATTTGATGGTAACAGCACTTCATGTTGTCCTTCCCAATTACCAAAATCATTACTAAAAGAATTATTATCTTTTTTAGCAGATACATTACCTATATTTGCATTCATACAAAATCCATTGATTGTATTTGTTGAATTAACCACCTTTATCATTATAGATTGATTATTTGCTTTATCTATTAGTGCATTTGCGTTTCCAACATTATTAGCAAATTCCGTAGCAGTTGTTGCATCAAATGAAAATGAAGATATTGGTAAATCAATACTACTACCTTCTTTAAAAGATTTCATAAACTTAGTATAATCGGAAGATTTCATAGCCATACCTCTATATAAAGCTTTCGTATGAACTACTGGAGGTGGGGCTGATTTCAACATCTCATCAATTCTATTTAATGCATCTTTGTTAATCATTGATTGATATGAAATCATATCATTTATATAATTTGGGTTTTTCTTAGCTTGCTGCTTAACCCATTTAGATTGATTTTTATTATTAGCTTCCGAAATACCTACAAAAGAATTATCCGTATCACCGCCCTTTTCTTTTTTAATAAAATTACGAAGTCCACCATCTACAGTTGTTGGATTTTCCAATTCACTTTGCATTTTCTTACTCCACTCATCATCCGAAAGTAATTTGTATTTTAATGGGTATGCTAATTGTAAATTTGATAAATCATCCATAGCATCCGTTTCATTATCTTTTCCAAAATAAATAGTATTTCCCAATTTAACTAATACATACTCTGATAAACTTTTATAACCATAAACTTTTAAATCTTCTTTATTTGGAGTAAATCCTGATATATCTAAATACATTTCAGGATGTTGTAATATTCTATTTACATCTATTTTATATTTGTTAGCCACTTTGGCAACATCTTTTGGAGTAAATGTTCCAGAAAATATAATTTTATCTTTTATCTTTGAAAGTGAATTTGTTAAATCTTTAGTAGTTTCATCATTATACAAATCCGTTTTATCAGATTCAGCTTTAGCTGCTTTTTTAACTAATTCCTTTTCCGCTGCATTTGGGTCAATTCCTTTTTTAATTGCGTTAGCTTCTTTATTTGCATCATCGGAATATATTTTATAATAATAATCATCGGCAGCAACTCCATCAGATGCATGTTGTTTTTGCTGCATATCCCTAAAAATTAAAGATACCATCATTCCCGATATGGATTCGTTTTTACCATCCGCATTTTTTATTTTGGTATCTACGCCTAATTTACTTATAAGATTTAAATCAATACCATATTCATTGGCAGTTTTTTTGATTATTTCAGGAGTTATATCTTCTCTTGAATTAAATCGAACATCTTGTACAAGTTTACCATTTTTATTTTTTCTATAAAGGGTAACCATACTACCATATCCTATATTTTTAATTCCCTTTATTATTTCGTTTGCTGAATTTTCTTTATCATCAATTGTACCACCTCTTTCCGTTTCGTAGTCTCCTTTAAATAAATCAGAAGATTTTGGAGTTTTTACATCCTTTCCTTTTACTTTAGGTTTATCATGTGTACCAGTTGTAACTGCCGCATCCATATTATCTTTAGTATCAAAATATACTAATTTACCTGTTTTTTTGGATATTGCCGAAAAATCAGTTGTTTTTGGTTTGGCCTCAAATAGTTCCCTAAGTAAAATCATACATATAAATATAAATGAAATAAAAAGGGAGAATTTTTACGTTCTCCCTTTTGTTATTATGCTAATAAATGATAATATTCTTTAAAGTGTTTGATTCTGTCCGGTAATCCAATTGTTCCTCCGTTTACTCTTTTAGTAATCTTTGTTACAACTGTATCACTAGCTCCTTCGTCTGCTATCTTATGTAATCCGTTTTTAGAGAAGAACCAAGCTGCTGATAATAAAGCGTACTTAGATGCTACTACATCAGGGTTTACTGTCATATCTTCACCAATTGATTTACCAAATGCAGTATAGTTTTCTTTACCTGTCAATTGGATATATCCTCTACCTCTAAATTTGTAGCCTTCGCCAGTTGATTCAGGCCCGTTACCCATTCTACCACCATATACTTTAGATGCAATCTTTTGTGGGTTTCTAGCATATGGAGCTGCAGCTGCTTCAGTTGGGAAGTATTTTTTAAAGATACCTGCTAATCCTTTTGCTGAATAGTTTAAGTTCTCTTGCGTTGCTTTGAATCCACCACTCTCATGTCCACATTGTGCTAAGAAGTGTGCTAATCTTAATGGAGTATTAATTTGGAACTTAGCTGCCGTATCAGGAATCATTGCGATTACTGCATCAGGAATATGTCCCTTTAATTTATCCAATTTCAATCCACCTACCGGTGCTATTGGTGCAGATACAACAGGAGTAGGAACTACTGCCGTAGATTCTCCCATTATTTTTGCCCAAGTTGCTGGTCCTACGATACCATCTGCTGTTAAACCATGTGCCGATTGCCAAGCTTTTACAGCTGCTTCAGTTTTAGGTCCAAAGTTAGTTACTGCTGGTTCGATGCCAAGCTTTTGTTGCATTAACTTTACGTTTTCGTTATTGTCTCCTTTTTTTAATAACATGATACTTAATATTTTTTAATTTCTTTATATGTTATAACTTCTTTTGGTTTCATAACTATTTCATTCCATAGAGATGTTTTATCATCTTTACAGTCCTCCACATTTCTGCAAAGGTTATTTTCATTATCAGGATATGATAATCTAAACATATTAACTGCTTTATTACCTCTATCAGTTGCAAATGTTTTTGCATCCGATTTAAATGCTGCTACTAACGTTCCGGTTACCTTTACTAAAAAATTAGCATCAGGCCTAAAAAATTCTTTAGCCTGTGTTGTAAATGTGGATATTGAAAATTTATATCCGTTTTTAGTTGCATCTATTAAATTAATCAAACCAGCTTTAGAAGTCCAATGTAATGCCGTTACTTCCTCATCAGTCGTTCTATATGTATCAATGGTAAATTGTTCATCCATTAAAAGATATGGTTCTATTGCTCCTCTACTTTGAAAGAACGCAATTTTATCATTATCTATATTAACTATATAATCTTTGTAATCCTTTCTTAAAGACCAAACTCTATGGTTTACAAAATCTTCAATGAAATCTAATACCTTTTTTCTTGTCAAATCAGCAAATTGCTCAGTTTCAATATATAATTGATGTGAGAAATATTTGTTAATTAATTGTATGAGTTGAGGACTATAATCGATAGTTCCACCTCTAGTATCAAATCCCTGCTTCTCTAAAGCAAGAAATTCTTTACATATGGCTTCCCATTCTGCGATTGTGTGAAATGAACTTTCTGGTTTGAAATATCCTCTAACTGCATACATAGTAAATATAAATATTACTCTGTTTTATTTCCCTCACCAAAGTCAATTACTTCAAAAACTCTTGTTTGAATTTTCTTAGTTCCTTCGGCGTTTGTTAATATGATTGAATTCTTAAACTTCTGCCAATTGATGACAAAAGATGTATCTAACACCCCACCATTTTCCTCTTTAACTAATTCGTTAAGAGCGTTTATAGTGTAAAGTGAGTTTGATTCTTTCTTTCTATGTATTAGGATTGTATTTTCCAATGGAGTCTCCGGTTGGAAAGCTGTATCTATGTTGTACGTTACAAACAATTCTTCTAAATTGGACTTGTTTTGTAATATGTATATATAGTTGTAAACTATATGATAAGTCTCTCTTATTTGTTGTAAGGTGTTTTGTAACTCCTCCTTTGTTGTAAATGTACAAAGTAACTGTGTCTTCATTCTTCCTCTTGTTTCTTTTATTACCTATAAATATCAAAAACCAAAAGGAAGGGTAAAAACGGACTATTTTTTAGATTGTGCGGTTTGTTGTTTTATTTTTTGCTTTAATTGATTTATTTTATCTGTCTGCGGTTTTGTTGCTGTTTCAACATCCCTAACTGCTTTAGCAAGTGCCAAATCTGTCTTTTTAACATCTTTTTTAGTCATAAGCTTTATACCAGCTTGTCTAACAACAGCTAAGAATGATTTTCTCAATTCAGCAACAGGTTTTATTTGACCTCTACCCCTAGCACCACCTTGTTGAGCAACACCTCTTGTAATACTTAATGGGTGCCTTACCGATGTATCTATTCCTCTTTTTTTAAGTGTCTCATCGTATTTAGGGTCTATTTCTCTAAATTGGTCCGCATCTTTACTATTTGGATGATACCAATTCCAAGCCTTACATATTACATTCATTTCATCTTGGTTGAATTTCTCTAATGTTTCTTCACTAATACCACTATAATCCCCATTTCCAAATGAAGTTACCAAGCTTGTTAATAATGCTCTACGTCTTACATTTTTTAGTTCTGTCTCTAATTCTTTCTTTTCCTTTTCATCCGGAGATGCTGATAATTTTTTATTTATTCTTTCAATTAATGCATTTCCTTCTAACGCGTTTTTCAGTTGATTCAATGGAGTTTCCATCAAATCCCAGTTTTCAGGACTATCTAACTCATCTTGCTCTGCTAATAAAGTCGTTTCAATTCCTTTCTTTTTCTTATCAGCTACTCTTTGTGCAGCTGAACTATATGGAACGTGGTGGTCTAATTGCATTTGATTAAATGGAACAAACTCACCAGTAATAGCACTTCGTCCACCAGTTTCTAAATATTTTTTTATAATATCTCTTACTCTTTGATTACCAGCTTCTCTAGTTGTTAATTTAGAATCTACACCACCTGCTTTTTTTATTGAATTATATACTGATGAAAATTCTGTTTTCAGTATTTCTTTCATTGTTTCGATAGCTATATCAATATCTTCCTCACTAACATCGTATTTAGGTAATGGTAATCTATATTCAGGATCTTCTATTTGTTTTTTAGTAACCTCTAATAAAGCCTGCATTTGCTTTTCAGTTGGAACAAATACACCAGCACCAGATAATTTTTTCTTTTGAGTTGGAATTAATCCAGCTGCAACTATTTTAGCTAATTCCTCTTTTCTATATTTTAATCTAGCCTTATCTTCCGGAGTTGCTACGAATTTTTTTGTTTTCTTAGTAGGAGCCGCTTTAGTTACACCAGTTGATTTTGTAGGCTTTGTTTCTTTCTTTTCTTTAGCTTTAGCTACAACCGTTGCTTTCTTTTGATTCTTAGGTGGTATTGTTTTTACTTTAACTGTCTTACCACCCGAAGTTGTTTTTGTTACAGTTGCTTCAAATAATAAGTAAGCCCAAGTTTCATCACCTTCAATTAATACCTTTTCAACAACACTTTCTGTTTTTACATATTGTGCAGGTCCATCAGGACTATCAGAATAATAATTACCACCAACATTATAAATTACTCCACCATCTTCTTTTGAAGGTTCTTCCGGTTCAGGTAATTTTTCTTCTGGTTTTTCAGCTTTAGGTTGTGCATTCTTACTCTTAATCATATCATCTACTAAATCAACATGCCCTTCACCTGCTATACTAATAGGTATTTTACCTTGTGCTTGTAATTCTTTTGTTTTCTCTAAAAGATTTTCATCTCTAGTTTCATTGAATGCAACCTGAATATCATTTATCTTTGTTTCTTTATCACCATTATCTTTTGGGAATGATAATCTATATAATGTTCCTCTATCGCCCGTTCCTTTCCAATCATTTTCTTCACTTGGCTTTTCACCCGTTGGATTATCCCAATTTTCTATTGGAGGCAATCCAGCTTCTTTAGCTGCGTCTTGTAAGAATTGCTTACCATTATCATCTAAATAATCTTCGGCTTTCATTCTATTGTCAGGGTCATTTGGGTCTAAACCCTCGCCTTCTCCCTGCCCAACCATACTTGCCCAGTTACCTGCTAATATTTGATTATCTTCAAGACCTGTTTTTTCTTTTTGCTTTTTATATAATTTAGATTCGCTATTATGCACATCCATATCATCACCATCCCAACTATCTATTGTAGCACCCATTTTTTTGAATTCTTCGGATGCGTGTATTTGCTCATCATTGAATTTCATTTCACCATTTTCATCATTTGCACCACCCTCACCTAAAAATACAATATCTTTCCATCTTTCTTCTGGAATAGATGATTTAACTTTATTTACTATATCATCTACCATTTTAGTATTACGGTGTTGAACTCCAAATATTTGTGCACCACCATCAAATTCAACTGCTTTAATTTCTTTACCAGATGATTCACCTTTAAATGTTTTTGTTTGTGCTTTTATACTACCCTCGCCCGATTTATCCGTTGCAGGTTCGGCATTAGGTCTTGATGGTTCATCCTTTGGTGGTTCAGGATTTTCTCCCGATTGTGGTCCAGTTTGTTTACCTGATTTAGCTGCCACTCCAAAGTTATTTGCAAATTCATTTGAAATATCAATAGCTTCATCAATATCCTTATCTATAATCATAACATTCATTGGAAGTGGATTATCAGGATTATCTATATTATAAGCGGTAATTGCTGCCCATCTATGATGTCCATCAACTACATATCCATCTTTACTTACAAAAATTGGCGCGGTTATTTTTTTGAATGCTGGATGGTCTGGTCCTTTATCTAAAACCGATTTCATCCCCATTACCTTATCACCTACTAATTCACTTTGAGTTGCTTTTAACGAATCAGATGCAATTGTTGCATCTGTTACTTTAATATCTTTATCTGCTAACAATTGTCTAAAGAATGGTTCTCCCTCAACTTCAGTATCTGTCTCTTTATACTTACCACTTTTCTTACCAGCTTCCAATTCATTCCAAGCTTGACTTCCTTCTTCGGGCTTACCTTTGAATTGTGGCATCTTATCTCTTGTAATTCCTTTATTACCATCACAAAATAAGTTAGTACCGGGTATGCTTATACTACATAAATTAAATGTTGGTTCTTGATTCTTTTTAACTTCATCATCGTATGCTTTAAATTCAGCAGAATCTTTATCTTTTGATAATCGGTTTACATCCTGTTGGGTATATCCAAATACCTCCATAGCTTTTTTCTCAGCTTGTAATCTATCATCTTTAAAATGGCTATAAAACTGTCCCATTTTAGTACTAATCTTATCTAAGAAAGATTTTGGTACATCATCTAATTTAGATTCTGCATCAATTTCAGTTCCTGATATTTTACCATCCGCATCTACTACACCCTTTTCATTTTGAGGTGGTGGTGTTTCTAATGGTTTATATTCACCTTCTGGTGTTTCGCTATTTGTTGATTTTTCGGCATCAGCTTCAGCTTCTTTGTTTTCTTTATCTTTTTGTGCTAATTTATCATTTGCCGCTTTCTCTCTATCCATCCTAGCACCCATAGCAGGGTCTGCTTTTGGGTCAAACATAGCTTGAGCAGCTTTTGCTTTTTCTTCTTCGCCTCCACCTTGTGGTTGTTCACCATCTTTAGGCTTTTCATCTTCTTTACCTTTCTCTTTATCACCACCTGTGCTCTTACCATCTTTCTCACTTCCTAAATCTTTCATTGCTGAATCTCTTTCTTCAGAACCTTCAGGTGGCATTAGTTTTTCAGCTGCTACTCTACCGGGACTATCTTTTGGTAATCTTAATAAGTTACCTACAATTCCTTTCTTTTGAGTACCATCTGCTGATTTATATGGAATTTCTTTATTAAGAATTGCGTTTTTAAAATTCTTATCAGCTTCAGTAATATTTTCAAATAATTCTTCTTTGATGTGAGATAATCCCATTTCGGAAAGCACTATTGATAATTCAGCTAAATGCTTTTTATTTTTTGGATTAGGTTGTCCATCGTCCACTCTATAAGCCCATTCGCTTAGTATCTCATTAATTAATTCAGATAAATTCATATTCATTAAAATTTGTGGTCTTTTGCTTCACATATCATTTCCAATTCTTCCCAAGAAAATTTAGGTTTTTCATTTAGAAATACATAACACTTCCATTTCTTTTGTTTTTCAAAATAGATGTGTTTTTGTAAGTGTGATGGAATTGCTGCACCAGTTGTTACTTTTTTTACAGGTTTATCAAAGAATGTTTTTATTAATACAGTAATATTTTCGGTATCATCCCATTTACGGATTTGTTCTTCTAACATTCTCCATTCACCTCTATTAAGATATTTGTCCTGCATTATACAATTTAAGTAAGAAAATGTTTGTTTTAGATTCTCCATATTGTCAGAAAATGTTGCAGCTGGTGCACCATGTCCTTTATCATATATGTTTGCTTTATAATCATCCCCATCTGATGTTTTGATGTTTGGTTCTTTATAAAAATCCATAGCTCCTCTATTCACATTTGTAGGACGGTTAGTAGACCGATACTTAATTACTAAGGGTTGTTCTAACGATTGTGAGTATAAAACCTCAAACACATCGTTTTTAATTCTTACATTTTGTCCAAAGGAAACCAAAGAAAGGAGTAAGAAACTAAAAAGGATAACGATTTTCTTCATATTATAGCATGTTTTTGTATATACTATAAATATGGGTTCTTATAGTTTTCCGTAATCCAAACCCCAACTAGCCTTAACAGGGAAACCACTTCCTTCGATGATTTCCTTCAATCCTCTAATCAAACTCTTATCAATATCAGTCGGAACATCAAAAAGGAACGAGTCATAGGTATATAAACAAAAGTTAATACCACTTCCCTTTATATAATCCAATATTTTTCTCATAACCTCAATATTCATCTCAGTCTCAACGGCTTGTAATAGATAGTTGAATACCTTTTGTGCGTTTGGTTGCTCTATCCAACTTAATGGGATTTCTCTATGAGGTGTTTGTAAGTAACCCTTCTTTTGTACATCAATCCATAAGGTATCAATGTAATCAGCCACCGCATTAAAGTATGGGATTTGTCGGAAGTCATCATCAATACCACCATAAAGTAATTGAAACGTAATTCCCTTAGATTCATCCACACTACAACCATATTGTTCAGCTAACCACTCATGTACACTGGTTGTTGGGAGTTCAAAGTTCACCAACTTACCAATTAGGCGTGGGTGATATGCGTTATAATCCATTTGTAGGAATATCCCATCGGAAACAAAACATTCTCTACTACCATCGGTTTTATTTAAGGCGGCGTAATTCACACCGCCATGTCTATTGGATGGTCTACCTGTCACCGTAAATGGATTGTATTCCGTAAACACTAAATTATCGGGTGAAAGCTGTTTGGAGGCTTGTGGCCATCTATCAGTAAATTTTTTCCCATCGACACGGATTCCAAATTGTTCGATATCTGAAAGGGTAGGTATAAACACTTCGTTGTACCACTTAAGAGTAGTAGTGTAAGGTTCTTTATGGAAGTACTTACCGAATTGTGGTTGTATTACTTCTACAATCTTCATTAGAGGAAGGGATTGTATCAAGTCATCTCTATACCCTTTATGAGTTAGAGTTGAAAGGAGAGGATTTAAAGGGGCTTCATAATCAATTACCTTAGCTTCCTTTCTAAAGTATGCTGAATCTACATCATATAGATTTACCGAAACATTAAGAGTATGTAATATCTTTTTCTTTTGGAATATCCACTTTTGTCCGTTGGTATTAAGTATGGTCTCTATTTGCTCATTACTTAACGCAAGAGCGTCTGTATGTTTATGTGGTAGAATGTACAAACCATCGGAACATCGTACAACTACGAGCGAAAGAGAAGTGTTTAACGGATGCTTACTATTATCTACCCATAATGGATACCAAATAGATGCTTCCGTTTCCAGCTTTTCTTTTAGTTGATTAACTTCCTCAATAGACTCAACAATATTCATAGATACAAATATACAAAAAAAATCCCAAACTACCAAATATAGTTCGGGATTATTGTGGAGGTGATGGGATTCGAACCCATGTCTTGCAAAGTAATCGTAATACCAACGAATTACACGTTTAGGATAAAGTTTAATCTTATTAACTTTCCAAAATAATTGGGGCCGAATGGTTAATTCAGCAATTCCACCAACTTATCAGATTTAGGGAGCCGATATGTAAAACTCCGTTTTGTTCACTTCTATTTCATTCCCATGAGTGATACGGGAGGGACTATGCAGCTATTGCTAAGTCAGCACCCATGAAAGACATTAAGTCTTCGTAGGTCCAAGTAGATAATTCTACGTCAGTTATTGTTTTGTACAGATTTAAAGACATCTAGCACTTCTGTCTACGTGTGATACTACTATTCTCATCACAATCAATTCCAAGGCACCCCCAAGTTTGTTTATGTAAATATACGAATAATTTGTTAAACTACCAAATTAAACTTTAGCAAATTGTAAAAGATTTGAAAGATACAATTTTAAATTTTTCATTTCAGATATTACCAATCCAATAGAAGCTTTATTAGAATCCATAATTTCTTGCGGAGTTCCAATCAATCTCCATTTAATTTTAACTATTTTATAATATGCATTTGCTTGTATTTCCGTATGATTATTGTCATCTATCTCCGTTATAGTTGCAGTATCATCATTTACTTTTTGCACAAAGTTTCTGACAACATAACCTCTAGTATAATCATCATTTGTCAATTCAGGTAAATATGCAATTATAGTTGGTATTGTAAAATCCATACCAATTTTTCTATTAAGATAGCTGTACCTAAATATATTATTTAAATCATCATTCATATTATCCAACTTGTCTATATTGTCCTGTTATGTTAGTTGTCCAAGAGTTTCCTTGTAATGTTTGCTCTATTTCAACTATTTGAAAAAACCCATTGTCTCTATATTTTTTAGGGATTCCCCATATATTAAATACATCACCACGACGTAATCCGCTTTTTCCTAATATTTTAAATCTATATTTTATTGGAAGTAATATTGATGTTTTATTTGAACTTTTATTTGCTTCATATGCATTATTTTTTAAAATATCAAATAATTGCGTATCATCGCAACAATATATTCTAAAATTTTGTCTAAATAATGATTCCGCAGTTGCTGTTCCACTTGTTACATCCAATGAACTTCCATTTACCACACCCTTTTCGGGATTGGGTACTATATTTATTTTACTTAAATTTGCAGATAGATTTGTTTTTGCTACTGCTGCAGCTTCTTTTTCTTTTTCATCTATAACTTTTAATAAATCATCCCATTTTTGACCGTCTGCATTAGGTCCTCCATTTTCAGATTTTATACCCCCACTTAAACCAGCACCACTAGTAAATCTATCAGTAAATACCAAAACTTTTGATGAATTTTCATATTCCCTAACTCTACTTTTAGATAATGCATCTGCCACTTGGTCTTTTAAACTACGTGGCCTTTCTATTAATGTTTTCTTCCAAGCATTTTTAGCGTCTTTTAATTCATTTAATGTTTTTGCACGGAATCCATAAGGGTCACCACCACTAGGTGCTGGTGTTTTTGGAGTAGCTACTTTTACAGATGTTGCTCTATAATCAATTCCTGTAAAAAATTTATCCGATTGCTCACTAAAAATACCACCCATAGATATTGGTTTTGCATCTTGGTTAAATACATAATCCTCTCTCCTTAGTATTATCATATTAGTCATTTCAGCTGGTATATCAATATCCAATTCAGCTTCTAAAAATACAGATTGTTCGCCACTATGATAAAATTCTTTTATTGGTTTCTCTGTAGTTGCTGGTATTCCTTTATTTGTTAGTTCACAATTACCTGCCCAATTATCATCTATAATTTGTAATGATACATCGCCACTGTCCGAAGTTGATTCTATAAGTTGAAAATTCCAAAAAGAATTAACCGCAGATGACATTTCATTTAACATTGTCATCAATACATCTTTAAGAGATTTATTAGATGAATTGGAAACTGCATTTTTAAATATTTCAAAATTAATATATAAGTGGTCAATTCTTCCATAATAACCAGCAGATTCATAATAACCAGTATAGTTTAGTATTGGTTTTTTTGTTGTCGGGTCTAATCCATCCAAATCATAATCTTGTGTAAATCCTAAATTATAATTTTTACCACCTCTAGTATAAATAATACCATTATTAACAAATTTTGCTGGATTTAAAATTTCATTAACATCTACTAAAGCTGTGTTTAGGTAGAAGTTATAAAAATCGGGAATCTTACCCGGTATTATTAATTTTTTTGCTTTTGTAGAAAATATACCAGGAAAAGAACCTATAAATCCGGTAGTATCTATTGTAACTTTTATATCTTTATTACCTACTTTATATGCATATAATCCGTTATTTGCATTTAATATAGCCAATACTAATCCAAAATTTATATATTTTTCTTCTGATACTAATTTATCTTTTTCTATTGTAACATCACCCACCGTTATTTCCTTAACAAGTCCAAAATAACGTTTTAGCTTATCAAGTCCACCTAATCCAGCACCAGTAGTATATTTTTGTATATCTTTTAATACAACCGCATCAAAATTTATTAAATCCCACCAACCATAGTATGTATTTGTTTTTTTTACATTATCAACTAAAGCTTTAACTTGGGGTATTTGTCTTATTGGTGGTAGGTTATTAAACATCCATTTATATCTACGAAGACCGATTGCAATTGGAGAAGATGTAGTTGTTGCGCTAGAACCTACACCAGCTTCAATATCATCCACACTATAAGTTTGTGCGGTTGGAATTACACTAGTTTTTTTACCTAATATATTACCTTTTGCATCTTTAACATCTACTAATCTATTTACGGTGTGTTGTCCTTGTAAAAAAGTTGGCATACCCGGCATACCACGTAATTTAACATTTATAATAAACGAATCACCCTCCGATACCGTACTACCACCTACAATAAATCCAAAATAAGAATCATAATCGCCAGCGGATTTTAATCTCTTACCATGTAACTCAACATAATTTAAATTATTATCTGCAGCTTGATTTACAATATCATTTGGATTTGATATATCTATCAGTTGAGCTTCGGCTCTATCGGTATTCCAACCATATTCAACCAATAAAGAATGACCGGGCTCCATTAGATATTTTTGTATTATTTCACATTGAGCCAATGAGAAACATTTTAAAACTAAAGTAGCTTGTCTTGAAATTTGGTCTTTACCTTCTTTTACTTCAAATGCCGTTATAATTGGGGAAGGCCTTAATACCAAATCACCACCAAGCGGCGTCATATATGGATATACAGGAACTCCATCCCAATCATACCCAATCATACCAGCTACAAGTCTGCTACCATGTGAACTTGGACTATGCATCCAAGATTTATTAGCTTTATCAAATGTTGGTTCGCTGGTAACTGGGATGTCTGGATTTGAGCTCATTATTAAACCCCCACCAGTTCCAGATATTACTCTCATCCAAGTTACTAAGCTTGATGCATCCGTAGATTTGTTTAAGCTAGTACTAATAGATGCCTTACCATGCGTTTGTATATTATTAAAGATTCTTAGTGATATCTTTGAAAAAAATGGATATGACATAACATTTATCTATTAATAGTTTGTTCTAAAATTTGTACATAATTTGATGGAATTCTTAATATAGTACCATCTGCAAATCCAATAGGTGCATTATGTATTTTATTAGCTGATGCGATTATCCACCAAAGACCAGGATCTCCATAATATTGAGTGGCTAATGTATCCAACCTATCTCCAGTTTCAGTAGCTACATAAGTATCAAAAACATTTTCAGGAATATTTGGATATATTTTAGGAACATATACTTCTCTACCATCTATTGTTTTTTTTGTTCTATTATTTTCGTATCTCATAATTATTTTCTAGTTTGACTTATTGTTGGTCCTTTTGTTGCATTTCGTTGAATACCCACACCGGCAATATTTGGAATCGGAGAGCCAAATCCCGTATATCCGCTAAACTTAGCGTTTGGCTTACCGGCTGCGCCATATATAGCCGATTGTGCCGCTCGTTGCTCCGCGCCACTTGCATTCATTATATTAGCTAATTTGTTCGTATCCCATCCCATTAATTTTCTGAAAGCGTCATCTGCTTGGTTTTGTTGATTTTTTACATCTATTAAAAGTTTTGGTTTTATTGGTTGTCCTACTTTTACATTATCTTGTCTCACCTTTGAAATATATCTAGTAGTTTTTACACCTTTTGAATCGGTAATTATTTGAACCTCCTCATATGGATTCTTCAATGGTAAACCACCTGGTTGAATACCTAAGAGGGACCTGCCTACCTGTAACCATCCGGCCATACTACTATGTGCTGCAGCGAGGCTATAATCAACAACTGCTTCAATTGATTTATCAATAGCTATAACTGCTTCATTAAATCCCCCCGCTACTGTACTAAGTACCGGAACTGCAAAATATCTATTAGCGTAAATTAAAGAAATTTTATCAAGATTATCAAGTGCAGTAGGTATTCCTTTTATAATTTCACCCGTTTTAGAAAGTACACCATCCGCATTATTAATTCGTTTTACCCATATCTCATTATCTTTTGCAATACCAGCTTCTGTTCTTGCCATTCCTTCTTTATTATTATTTTCAAAATAGTTAGTAAGTTCTCTAGTAGCTTGAACGCTAAATGGTAAATATGCTCCCACATATTCACCCTCATCATGCTCTCCACCTGATTTAGGTTCATCAAATACATGTAAATTTACGTTAAGGCCTGATGCTGGGTTTGGTACTACATTAAATCCTTGTTGTCCAGCTCCTTGATAATGCATATTGTTTACCATTTGTGTATGCTGATTATCATTATTATGAATTTGATTTGCGTGTGCTGTTTCATGCGGGTGTTTTCCAGATATCATATTATATACAGAATACCCACCTTGAGCTTCGGCTTGTGCCAATGGATTTAATGAATAAATAGTACCATGTAAATGAGCTGCTTTTATATCAATGTAATCAGGTCTATTTTTTTGAAAAAAGTTTGTACTCTTACCATTTCCGTTTACAAATCCATAATAACTTCCATATGTTTTACCAAGAACAGTATTTTCTAACATTTTTGAATTCAATATCGGTGCAACGTTTGAAGGATTGAATGCATTTATAATTAAAGCTTTTTTAGCAGCCGGTATTACGTCATATTCACCTGTTATAATATAATTACCCGCTGTGGCAGCTGATTTAGTAACTATTTTAGCTCCAGTCAATGCAATAGCCATTTTCCAAGTACTACCAGCTGGATAAAGTGATGCCGCTGTTTTAACTGCACTTTCAAAAAGTGTACCGGCAAATTTTCTTAGATAGTTTGGACCAAGCGCTGCTTCCATATTGGCATTGGGTGATAAGTTTGCATTAACACCTCGTACCCTTCCTCTAGAGTCAGTCCATGTAAAATCATAAGCTGGTTCATCTTTTTTTATAACACCAGGACCATGTATTTCTGTATCAATCTTTGAAATAATATCGCTCATTGTTTATTTTATTTATAAGAATATTTTTGAGTAAGAGGGCCCGCCGTTTGTCTACTTTCTATAAATTTCAGAGTAATTTCTACATTTACTATCATTGGTAATTTGAAATCATCAGGTTTAACTCCAGTAAATATTGGATATGTAAATCCACCACCCACCGCAGGTGTCATATTACCACCCAATTGAGAATTCATTCCAACTTCCCAAGGTGAATTTGCATCAACATTAAAATTTAATGATTCTATAAAAGCATCTTTTTTATTATACATATTACCCAATGTAAACTTAATTAATGGGGGTGCAACAGCACCACTACCTCCATTAAATCCTTGTGGATATGTAAGTCCTGCTAAAAAACTAAGTCTTTGCCATGCCATTCTATGTTCCATTAAACTTAAAGAAAAAACTTTAAAACTGAAAGTTAAAGAACGTTCTACTCCTTGATATGTGTAAAAATTAAATGGATTGCCTATAAATTTATTAGTATCCCATGTTGGTGAAAATGTTTCGGATAGTTCCGTAACAGTACATCTAAATTGTACAGTTTGGTTTTGAAATATTGAATAAAATTTAAGTGGAATAAAATCATAATCATCATATGTTTTTTTACCGGTTGGGTCGGTTGCATCAATTACTTCTGTGCCTTGATATGTTGCGTTTTGATTTAGATTTAAAAAATCGGCCTTGGAAGTCATACCTCTTTGTGCAAATCTACTATTTTTATCAATATTATCTTTGGTTGTTGAATAATCATTAGGTGCTGTTCCATTTATTGCTAAAAATGCATTACCAACATCCATAGGTATTAGACCAGCATTCATAATAGCTGTCATATAAGCTTCATTCCTTAAGATTAAATAAGTAGATAAATCACCTCTATCTCTTACATCTGTTAATTTATATGTTGCTTCTAATTTAGAATATGGGTCAGAACTACTATGTTTTATGAATCTGCCCCATATATCATTTGAAGTTGCTTTTTTTGTTTTTTTAGATGGTCCTAATAATATATCACCCATTTTTTTTCCAACTATCAATGAGATACCACCTCTTACTAATGCAGTTACACCTGCCTTTACCAAACCACCAACAATACCAGCACCTGCCGATATTAAGAAATCTTTAGTTTGTGATAATGCGTTTTTATTATTTTTTAATAAGTTTTTTAAAAATCCCGGTACTTTATTTTTATTATTTAATTCAATTATCTTTTTAGGTGTATCGAATTCATTTTGAAAGTATTGTTTTTTCTTATCATACCCCTTTTCAAATTCCTGAGCTACTTTAGTTGGCACCATTGGATTTGGAAGTAATGCTCCTAAAGTTCTATCAGCTACATCAATAGCTAATTCAGTACCAAATGCTACTAAATCAGGTTTAGGTGGTAATTCTTTTTTACCACTAAGTAAATTGGTAATTGCATCAGATGCATAATTACCAACCGCATTTCCTATCTTATCATCAATGCCACCAGAGACGCCTTTTTCGGCTGCCCTATTCATTAATGTAAGAGTTCTAGTTCTTTGATTAGTTATTCTGAATATATCACCTCCATATATGTAAGGTCTACCACTTATAGCAAATTGTTTTAATCCCATTTGCTCTACTTCAGCTGGCTTTTCTGATAATAAAACACTACCTTTTCTTCTTTTATTTAATTGCCCAATTACATCAAATAATTTAACAGGTCCTCCACCAGATGCAGCAACCGCATTTATAAATGGATTTGATGATGATATATCTCTAGCTTTACTATCTCTAATAGCATATGCCTCCTCAGCTGTTTTACCTTGATTTGGTCCTTTATCTATTATTCGTTCTTTAAATAAATCTTCTAAATTTGGCATATTATATTATCTTTGTCCGTAAGTAAAGTTATTTCTACTACTCTTTTCGGTAGCTGTTACAATACCTGCTATAACTTTTTGTCCATCCAAATATGTGTTAGCCATAATCTTACCACTACTCATATCGGCTCTTAGTGCTTTCATTTCATTTACTAAAATCTGAACCATTGTATTATCCCCAATACTATTACTACTCTTTGTAGATGTATTTGTTAATTGTGATACCGCTGGATTATTATTCATTTTTTCTAAAGCGTTTGGTGCTGCTACTAAATCATCGTTTGGTGATAATTCATACAACCCACCCTCTTTAGTTGATACTCTAGTTTTACCTCTTGCAGGTGACATTACATCCCCAGCTTCACTAATTTTTGCACTACCCAAAGCAGACATTAATGCCGCTATACCAGCACCAGCTGCAATCAAACCAATTGCTCCCAACTTTGCGTTACCAGCAAAAATAGAAGCAATTGCATCTTTCATTTTTAATAATGCGGTTTTCTTACTTAGAATATACATTACACTCAATCCTCCAATTATAGCAGGAAATAGACCTGGTATTGAATTCAATGCCCCAAATATCCCTCCAAATATATTACCCAACGTAGTTACTATTGGTGCTAATGCCTCCATTAATGGTAGCAATCCTTCACCAACAGCTGCAACGATACCTTTAAATGAATTTTCCATTTGAGTTATCTTATCAGCTATTTCTTCTTGTTTTGCCAATTCTTGTGTTTTTGCTTTTAATTGGTCTTCACTCATATTAGTGATATCCAATCCAGCATCCATAGCTTTAGAAATCTTCTTTTGTTCCTCATCACTAAGATTTCCAAGCTTTTCTTGCATAAGGATTTGTTTACTTAACTCATCAACCGTCATACCAGCTGCATCAGCTAATACCTTTTTAGTAAATGAATCTTGCTCAGAAAATTTACCACTTCGTTCAACCTGTTTTAATATTTCTTTTTGTGCATCAACATGCTTTCCTGCATATGCCAATGCTCTTGCTTGCGATAAATTAAATTGACCACCAACAAATGTTGCAGCAACTAATTCCTTTTCAATACCATTTTCAAAATCTAAAAGGTCTTCAGTTGTTTTTAATACATCCTTTAATGTAGTACCTAATCGTCTAGCTTCAATAGCTTGTTTAGCAATAAGAGTTACATCACCTTTAAAATATGTATATGTACCCTCTGCCGAATCTGCAATATCTTTAAATACTTTAGATGGTGCTACACCAGCTAAATTAGCCATATCAGCCACTTGCTGTGATACGTTTTGTGCAGTTTCTGCAGATAATCCTGCCATACTTTGGAAAACCATATTAACTGCAGCTGCATCTGATTGAGCTACTCCAAAGTTTTTATTTAATACAGCTACGTTAGCCGCTACTGCTTTTGATATTGGAATACTATCACCAAATTCATTTTTAAATGCAGCAATACTATCATATGCAACTTCAGCATCTACTCCCAATTTAGCAAAATCAACTGCAATACTATGTGCATCTTTTTGAATTTGTTTTGTTTGTGAATTTGTTAATCCAGTTTCTTCTCTAAACTTTTTACTTGCTGCCTGTATTTCACTAAAAGATACTAATGCTGCTGCAAATAGTGCACCCATTATTACAATAGGACCAAGACCACTTGAAATTCCTTTTGCTAATTTTTTAGTCATGTCTACCGCATCTTGAAGAAATGATGGTAATCTTTGATATAAATCATCTGCTTCTTCTTGTATTTTTTGTAGCCTTTCCTGTTGCGATATTAAATTTTCCTTTAAATTAAATAAATCGGTTAATTTTGCTTTTTCTTTTGGAGATAAATCAGCTATACTTTCTTCAAACTGAAGTCTTCTACTAGCTTGCTCAGTTACACCTAATAATTCATTTTTAGTTTGAGCTGCTGCTTCCGCTTGTTGTGTTACTGAAGTATATAAATTAGTATATACATCTAATTTTCTTTGATTAATTTTAAGTTCATCTTCCGATAATCCTTCTTGTTTATCTTTTATATCTAATATATCTGCCGCAAGAGATGCAAATGCAGTACCACCTATTTTATTAGTAGATATTAATTTTCTAGCTCCAATATCTAATTTAGTATAAGATGTTTGTAGGGTATCTTGTAAATCGTTATATTCTTCTGCTAATTTGTTTTGCTCTTGTAATGGTTTTACTTGCTTTCCTAACAGTTTTACCTTTTCTTTCTCTTTCTCAATTCTTTTTTCAAGTCTTTTACGTTCTTCCGCACCAACAACCGCAGCCTTTTTATTTTGCTCCTCAATACGTTGATTAGTTTCTTCAATTTCTCTAAGAAGGCCTAACCTAATTTCATCTTCACTATCTGATAGTTTCTTAGCCATTAGTTGCTATATGTTAGTTGTAATCTTTTGGTATCATACCCCAACTCTGAAACATTTTAAACATTTCAGGCTTTTCATCTTTAAGTCTATCGATATCAGGCTTATATTTTGAATTCATTTTATCAACATCAGCCTTTAATCTTTGTAAAGTAGGGTCTTTATCAATTAATTGTTGAAGTTTTGCAGGCGTAGCTTTTTTGCTGAATAACCCGAAGAATTCTTTTAATTGATGTCTTTTTATTTTATATTTTCCCATAATATTTGCTTATTTATAATAATACAACTATAAATATCGTATAAACAAAAAAAGTTAGGAATAAGAGAATTATCTCTTAAACCTAACCTTTGATGCGTTTGCCGATTGATTTGATTTTTTAGCTTCTTCGTTTTCCTTTTTCTTAGATTCCACTAATTTATTATAGTAGAATGTTCTCAAATAAGTTGGCATTTTGTACAATTCCATAATAGTGAATCCGTTACTATATTCCACCATCTCAAAAATTTGAGTGTGAAGTAATGCACTATGATTCCTCGCCAGGCCAAAAAAAGCCTACACCCATTGGGATAGGTGCCTCCTCCACCTCACCATCTTCATGGGTATAACTAAATTTCATATTCATATCAGGAGATATTGTCTTTACATAATCTCTAAATGCTTTACTATCTCTAGCTAAAAATGAATTATTAATAAATTTTGCAATAAATCCAATATCAGAATTTCCATCTACACTTTTAATCATATATCGTAAACGAGTAGTGATTTCAAATGAAGTATCTTTATTTAATTTTTCTAATGCGGTGATATCTTTATCAATTAATAATTCATCACCATGTGTAAGTAATTTAAATGTTAATTTATTTTTACCTACCGGAGTAACAAATTCAAATTCATTTTTATACTCAAATGAAGATAAATCTACCTCTTTAGTAGCTACTTTAGATAAATCTACTGTTGCTTCTAATGTTTTACCTGCTTTAGATGAATAAAATGATACATTATAATCCGCACCATATCCCAATAGACGAGTTGCTAATATAATAGCGTTTTTATCACCAACTAATATATCATTGATATTTACATCATCAACTATAATAGATTCAAATAATTTATCTAATACAATACCTTTTTTAATTAGATTTGTAGAAGAAAGAATATCTTCCTCTTTTGCAGTCATATACTTAATTGTGATTCTACCAGATGATAATGGATTATCTTTTGGATATAATTTACCTTTAGATGGTAAATCCAACACTTCGGTTGGGAAATCAAATTGTTTTTCTGTCATAACTTTACTTGTTTTAAGTTTGTATATATAAATACATAGTTTTTAAAAAAATAGAAAGCATAAAAAAGGGGATATTTTAGTATCCCCTTTAGTTTTATGTTTTGTTGAATATTAGTATTCAAGAACAGCGTAATCGTAAGTTAATGTTAAATCAATTGTTGCTGGTTCGTTTGCATTACTAAAATCTACTTCGTTAAAGTTTGCTTGAGAGATAAATGCACCATGTAAAGTCCATTTTTCAATCTTATCTCCAACAGGACCTAACATATAAAAGTTAATAGTCTTTTTGTAGAATTCTGCATATCCGTCTCTACCAGTAATTGATTCATGTGATAGACGAATCCACTCCATTACTAATTGTGCCGCTGATGGTACAATTGGGTCATATAAAGTGATGTTCATATCTTGCCACGTACCTTTACCTTTTAGTTTTCTTTGTACGTTGATATGGTCGATGGTAACAGTCTCAAATTGAATGTTTGGTCTATTTGCTGTCTTTACCATAAATGCTGGGATACCTACATCTGTCATTTCCATGTAGTAGCGGTTCTTCATTTTTGGTTCGAACTGCGTGAAAATCATCTTATCGTAGGGTAGTATTAATTCGTCTGCCATTTTTTGTTCCTTTTAATTTGTATTAATAAATATTAATTTTGTTTATTTTCATATTATGCTGAGAAACTTGCTCCAGTTGGTAAGATGTTGAAATCAATTACGATGAATTCAGCTGTCTTAGCCGGTTGAAGGAAAATTGCTCCTGCTAATATGTTTCTATCAATCACATCCGGTGTGTTATTAGAATCATCCATTACAACATTGAATGCGTACAAACCTTGTCTTTGTTGGATACCCTCTAAGTAAGGAGTTACAGTGTTGATAAATCTATTTCTAGTCTCCGTAGTATTTTGTTCAAATACTAAATAACGAGATGTTGAAGCGATAAATTTCTTAACAGTGATTAATAATCTTCTTACGTTGATTCTATCTAATGCCGATGCCTTATCTTGCAAAGTCTTTTGTCCGAATGCTACGATACCTTGTCCAGGGAAAGTTGCAATTGGGTTTACTTTGTTCTCATATAAAGTATCTCTTTCAGAATGTGTTAATCTATTCAATACACTAACTGCTCCAGTAATACCACCTCTATTCAAACCAGCAGGTGCGAACCACTCAGCCGATAATCTATCACTACTAGCGAATACCGCTGGTAATAATGTAGATGGAGGTACAGTTGTAAGTTTATTTGTGTTAGAATCAATAGTCTTCATCCAAGGATAGTAACAAGCTACATAATTTGAATCTACTGAATTTGCTTGCTCAGTTGCTACCGTTATAGATGAATCATAATCCGTAAAATCTGCAATATAGAAAGTATCTTGTCTATCTTCACACATATCAATTACCTTTTGAGTAATTGCAGGGTGTAATTCTCTATTAATACCAGGAGTTGAAATCAAATTGATATCATACTCATCAGGATTTGATAAAGCGTTAATTGCTTTTGAATATCCTACTGAACCAGATGATGTTGAACGAGCACAATCAAAACCCTGATTGTTTGCTGCTCCCCAATCATTATCTCCAGCTTTAGCTATGGTTTTAGTTGGATTAACACCATCAAAACCACCTTGGAATGCTATTACAAATTGTCTCTTAACCATATCAGATGCACTTGAACCAGTCATTTGATAAGTAAGTTGAGAATCAAATGCAAATATAGTATTTGCCCCAGCAACAGCACCATCAGGAATTGGATTACAATATTGTTTGTTATCCATTTCAACACCACTTGTCTCAAAATCAAATCCAGCATAATATACAGGAGATGAAGATGTGTTATTTGCTGAACCAGTTTGGTAAACTACCGGTGGTACATATGATGCTTCAGTTGCGTTATTAGTTGTAATTGGGTTAATATAAGCAGCGTGTCCAAAAGGAGCTGCTGATATTGCGTATGAACCTGCAGCTGATACTTCAACTCTTACATATGCTGATTTGTTTGAATAATCACCAAATTCAGTTAATTTGCCATTATCATCTATTGTAAAATATCTATCACCTATCACTCTAGAAATAAATCTAGGAGATGATGGGTCTAAGTTTACGTTATTGTATGTTTCCATAACACTCTTTCTCTTATCAGTATCGGAAAATCCTCTAAGAGTTATAGTGAATGTAGAATAATCAGTTGAACCATCTTCACCAGCTGCCTTTACATTTGAAATACTAACTTTAAATTTAGTATTGTATGTGTTACCATGTCCATTAGTATGGAAACGGAAAAGGTCATATCTTTCACCACTTACTATATCAGCTATTTGTGATTTAACCCAAGGTGTAGATGCTACAGTTGCATCATATGTGAAATCTTGCGTTGGTAAATTTAATTCAGTTATTCTAACACCATTTAAACCATCATTTATTGAACCAGTATATAATAATGCTGCATTTTCAAAGAAAGTATAAGCGTAAGCTGCTTTAGCTCCAAATGGAGATTCACCAAATACATCTGCTAAATCATTCGTAGCTGATGCTAAGATTGATGCTGATACACTAGCTGCTGCTGAACCAGAACTAACCAATCCAGATATCACAAATGAACCAGATATGGTTGCACTAGCTGTGATGTTTGTACTAGCTGCTGTGAAACCTACATTCTCATCACCAAATTTGGTTGAGTGTAGTGTTCCAATAAGTTTAGTTCCAAGAGAAGATGATGCTAAGATACCCAAAGGTGCTCTTTGCTCATATCCACCGATACCAGCTACTCTTACTACAGTTGCTGCACCTGCTTCTCTTAAATAGTTTTGTACTGCATATTCAGTATAATAAGTTCCATCAGGTGTTCCGAATATTTGTTCGAATTCTGATTGCGTTCTCACAATTGTTGGAACGAATGCAGGTCCTTGTTTGAAAGGTCCTACGAATGCTGCTCCAATTTCACCAATACCTTGCGCTAAGAAGGATAGGTCATTTTCTCTTGTGAATACACCGGGTGATACGATTCTTTCTGCCATTTTTTTACTCCGATTATAATTTTTTAAATGCTAATATTGAGTGTGTACAATATTACCTATATAAATATAAAGAAAATACCCAAAACCATATTTTTGTTATAAAATACAGAATTGGGTATAATATTTATTTTTTTTTATTAAATTTCTACTAAACAGGAGGTAATGATGCGGATGGATATGTAAATACACTCCCCGTATACCAAGGTGTCATATCAACGGGAACATCAATTATTGAGTTTCTCTTTTTGTTAATTTCTTTGGTAATTTGTCCATCAATATGCGCCCAATAACTAGCGTCATTTGAACTACTAGCTACATTTTTAACCCAACCTAAAACTAGCTCTTCTGTTAATTCTTCATATGGGGTAAAATCATCAGGATTTACATTTGAAATTGGGAAAGGTGTTGCTCCATCAAATTGACCAAATTCACCATCATCATCAGTTCCAATTAATTTCCATTGAGTTCCTACAATAACTCCGTTTAAATCAGAGCTATCTGATTTTGTAATTCGTTTTATACTCCATTCGTATGTTCTTGCCATAATCTTTTATTTTATATTTTATAAATATTATACTAAATAATTTATACTCTATCGCTATGCGATGAATGTTCTATTGGTGTTAATCCAATTGTTTTACATAACTCATCTACCAAATAGGTATTACTACCAGACCATGTATTTAAAACATCTACTGGAACTTTCCACATATTAGATGTTATAATTGTATCAGGTATTGCCACCGATTCTCTATTTGGGTCTACATATCTAAGTTCATATCTAACTCTACAATCATCTCTACCAATATCATAACTTAGTACGTTAGTAAATAATCTATTAACTGTATTTCCTAAAATTGTTGTTTCTTCTACTTTTGTAAAAATTGCCATAATTATTTTATTAAAGATTTCCTTCGTTTCTTACTCTTATATCCTCAGCGTAAGCTTCAGCAAAAGGTCCTTGAGATACAGTATTTGTAGAATCATCTTCTATATTTTCTGCACCATATAATTCAATTAATTTATCTTTTAATTTAGCATATCCAAATTCAAAAATATTGTGATTTTCAACTTGAGTCCAATTTGGTATTTTTAATGTAGTTTCAAATGTAGTTGGTTCTATCTCAACTATATTCTCCGTAACATTATATGTACGAGTACCAATTGTTCTCTCTACTTGAATAGTCTTTGGTGTTTCCTTTGGAACAGTTACTGTTTTAATTATTTCATGTCTTAAATCTACTTTAATTTCGTTTCCAATTTCAAAACTTCTACAAGTCAAATGATTTGCAACTGCATAGGTAGCTATATTAGAATCTGCTAAAATTGCTTCCGCTTTTGATTTATATATATGAACATCAAATATACATTCTCCTGTTTTAAGAACTCTGTATTCATTGATTCTTACATATGCGTTTGTTGCAAGTCCTCTATCTGTACCAATTGGTGTTTTTATTATCAATGCCATATTAACTATTTTCTAAATTTTCTATTCTCTCTAATAAATATTCGTTTTGTGCTTTTAAGAAATTAATTTCATTTCTTAATTCTTTCACCGATTGAACCAATACAGGAATCAAAGAATCCATTGCAAGTGTTAATAATCCACTTTTTTCATCCGTTCTTACCAATTCAGGGAAAACACTCTGAACATTTTGTGCAGTGAATCCCATTTTGATATTAGTATCTTCTACATACTCAGGATCTAAACAATCCATTTTATATGTATAATATATAGGTGTTAAAGAATCTACCTTATCAAGCACACCAGTAACTACACCAAGTATATTTTTAACATTAGCATCCGAATAACCACTCCATCCATAGTAGTAAGGATATAAAACCACTCCACCATAAGAACCACCACCATTCAACATATAAATTGATTGGTATCCATCGGTTTGCATTACAGTATTGTATCCACCAGAAGAACGATAGTAAATACCAAATCCATTATTTTGGTCGATGTTACCATCTGCGTTATAGTTCAAATTAATAAACTGACGGAATCTTACAGAACCTTGAACGTTAAATCTAATAAATCCATATGTCGTTGAATCTGCTGCGGATGCACAACTGTTATCTGCACTATAATAGAAACTCCACCCATTACGATTTTGTACATAGATACCACCATTACCTCTTTCAAACATTAGGTTATTATAATATCCAGATGGGTCATGACACAACATACCACCATATCCACCTCTATAATATCCCCACGTTTCCCAACATCCATATGATGATGATAAGTTTGTTCTACTATGACCTCCATATGATTGGCTATATAATCCACCACCACCTTGGTTTCTAAACCATCCGTTTGCATAAACCTCATTAAATGTAGGTGAACCATCGGTTCTTACACTTTGATTTACGTTATTACTCATCCATCCCAAATATGCTAACCAAAGGTTGTTATCATTTATATAAGCTCCTTCACTACCATTTGGATTTCTGAATATAAAGTATCCCCATTGTTGTCTTTGGAAATACATATGCGAACTATGCCATTGGATTTTATAATATTCACCAGTCCATCCACCAGGGTCTGAATACAACATATAACCACCTCTAATATAATGGTTATTTGTATGTAATGCGTTTAAACTAGAGGTATTATCTCCATCAATATAATATCCCGTATTATTTGAATCGTAGAATATGGGAGTTCTCATCGAACCTACTGAATAAGTATATCCTCTATATACGTTAAATGCTCCACCATCCCAATACCAAATCCAGCTATATCTATTATCATGCAAACCAACGTTATCACCAGTAGTACTCATTAAACAATGCGTACTAGCTATACCCCAGCCATACCATCCGTTTCTACCACCACCATAAGTTGTGACGTGGCCATACGAGTTACCACCACCTTCAGGTGAGAAGAACCCTCTACCATACGGCTCCCAATAGAAACCATTTGAAGTATTTTGTCTATACCATGCGTTTGAATAAATGTCACCAGCTGTTAATGAACGATTACCACCACCAGGTCCAATTCTAACACCCGGATATCCTCTATAATAAACTAACTCTAATGGGTCAGAATCATATCCAGAGTTTACAGTATCTCTATATGTGTTTGTACCAATTGCTCCGTAGTTACCATCACCTCTATAATAAACGTTGTAAATATACATTGAACTAAAGTGAGATGTACCATTAGGGTCAGCATAATATGCGGTATCTTGGTTATCGTAGAATATTGGTGCTCTTAATGAGTTACCGCCAGTTAAGTAGTTATTTGCATATACCGTATTATTTGGATACATTTCCAAATTAGTAACACGTGTACCAGATGTATTCGTATTATAAAAATACATATCACCACCTTCCGAGAATCTTATATATGCTTGTCCGTAGTTAGTATTTGGTCTACCCCAATAGTATGTATTTGTACCACTATTTAAGTTATTATCAACATTGTATCCAAATCCTGCACCATTCCAAGTATTACCTGGTTCGGATATCCACCACTGCATACTAACTCTTTGACCAGTTCCATTGTAAGCTGCTGGTAGAGTTAATCTAATAGCTGTTGAACCGTGGTCTCCTGTAACATGTAATCTTTTTTCAGGAGATTCATATCCAATTCCCAAATACCATAATCTAGAACTATCATTTGCATTTATATAATATGCAGTATCATATACATCATAAAAATATGGTGCTCTATACGAACTATATGCATATCCAATTGAAACATCATAATGGTCATATCCATTAAAATAGTTATGTCCATAGTTTCGTATTGGATTGTTTGTATAATAATTGTGATAAATACTATGTGAGTATGAATCTATATGTAAGTTACCTCCTAAATAAATTCTACCATAGTGATTTCTAGACCATAAAACACCATCAAGTTCTATATTACTAAATTGAGAATCTCCAGCAGGGTTTGTCCAATATGAAGTACTATCTCTATCATATACAATTGGTACATATAAATTGTTTGTAATTCTAACATGTGAATCACCTGCACCAATACTCATCAATTCCGTAGTTGATACACCAGGCGAATCGTTCATAATTCTAGTACCACCATATGATTGATTACCACCTAATTCCAAACCAGTATGCCACCCAACAGATAATCTTGTATAAGTTGCATATCCATTATTATATGGAGATTTTACATATAATAAATAATATGGTTGGCCATCGCTTCTTTGTCCAGAAGATATACCAGTAGATGAACCAACTGCCGATGGGTCTGATGTACTATTACCTAAGTTAATATGTCTTGTATTACCAGTACCACTACCTATTCTAAATGCAAAAGTACCACCTTCATCATTATAATATGTTGCGTTTATAGATGGTGCTTGGAATAAGTTTGATGCGTATGCCGAACCTGCTCCATTCACTCTAAATCTTTCCGAACCACCTCCTGTAATTCTAAAAGCGTAAGTTGAACTTGCTGCCATTCTTAAATCAATACCATAATCCAAATCACCGGTAACAATCATGCCCCAGTCATTGTTATTTGGTTTGTTAATCCAAAGAATCGCATCAGTACCAGATGCTTCATTATCCACTCCATCTAAACGAAGTCCACTTAATCTAGAATTACTTCTTGGATTTACAAAATATGCCGTATCGTTTCTATCAATAAATGAATCCGCAGTAACACTACCAATAAAAGTACCAGTACCACCAAAAGTTGCTGCGTTATTTTCCAAATACAACTCCATTGGCCAATATCCATTTGAAGTTGCCCAAGTTGTACTATCCGTTCCATTTCCTCTTAATACATAAAATATATTAGAGTTTACATGAATCATTGCTGAACGATGGTCTGTATCTTGAAAGAATATTGTTGGGTCTGTTTTTCTTATATACAAATATCCCGTAAGTGTTCCTCCTGTTAGTGGTAGTGCGTATGATGTAAAATTAGTTTCATTTAATATTTTTTTCCAACTATCCCAAGTACTAGCACCAGTACCCATTCTAGTCCAAAGATTACCATTAGCGGTGTATCCTATTTGCATTGGTTGTCCTCCACTTAAATCGGTACTACCACCATAACTTCTCCAAGTCATTTGGCCATTATATGTACCACCATCACTTAATCCGTTTGTGGAGTTTTGTTTAAAATCAAAATAAACACCAGCTCCTCTAGATGATGGAGTATCATTGGTAGCACGAGTATCGTTTGAATCAACTGCTTCAGCTCTATCAGCAGTACCAGTTAAATTTGAAGTTACATTTGCAAATGTTACCGAATCGGTTGTACGAACATTTTGGTCCATTGCGTACAATTCATTTGCTCCTTGTCCCGTATTTACCGTTGCAAATGTGGGTGAATCAGTAGAACGAACATTTTGGTCCATTGCGTACAATTCGTTTGCACCTTGTCCCGTATTTAATGTTGCGAATGTTGGAGAATCGATTGTTCTTAAATTCTGATTCATTAAGTGAACTTCGGTTGCTCCTTGTCCAGTATCTACCGTAGCAAATGTAACAGCATCAGTTGTGCGAACATTCTGATTCATTGCGTACAATTCGTTTGCACCTTGTCCAGTATCAACCGTAGCAAATGTAACCGCATCCGTAGTTCTTACGTTTTGGTTCATTGCGTAAAGTTCATTAGCACCTTGTCCAGTATCAACCGTAGTAAATGTAACCGCATCCGTAGTTCTTACGTTTTGGTTCATTGCGTATAATTCGTTTGCTCCTTGCCCAGTATCAACCGTAGCAAATGTTACTGCATCCGTAGTACGAATATTTTGGTTCATTAAATGTACTTCAGTTGCTCCTTGCCCAGTATCAACCGTGCCACTAAGAACCACATTACCACCTACATAAAGACCATCTTCTGCATACCATCTATCATTTGCTTCTTCCCAATAAAATGTTTTTGTTGCTGCATTACCTCTCTTAACTTCTATACCAGCATTTTCAGATGGTGTTGTTGCTGCGCCAATATCTGCATTAAGTGTAATAATATTATCACCTACGTTAAGAGTTGTTGTATTAATATATGTTGTTGTACCACTAACAGTTAAGTTACCACTAATTGTAGCATCTCCAGTTACTGTCAATGTACTACCATTAAAAGTTAAATTTGATTCAACAGTTCCGTTTGGTGCACTTCCGTTTAATGTAATTACACCATTATCAGTTGTACCAGTTAATGCTAATAATCCCGATGTACCCCCAGTACCGCTTGTACCACGTGTTCCCGATGAACCTGATGTACCACTACTTCCAGAAGTTCCTGATGTGCCACCACTACCAGCTGTACCCGTAGAACCTGATGTGCCAGACGTTCCTGATGTACCTGCCGTTCCTCCACTTCCAGAAGTTCCAGCCGAACCTGATGTACCAGCTGACCCAGATGTTCCAGCCGTTCCTCCACTTCCAGATGAACCAGATGTTCCCGATGTTCCAGCACTACCAGCTGAACCAGATGTTCCAGCTGACCCAGACGTTCCAGTCGTACCACTACTTCCAGCAGTACCTGCCGTACCTGATGTTCCAGCCGAACCAGACGTTCCTGTTGTACCACTACTTCCCGCCGTACCAGCAGTACCTGATGTACCAGCTGACCCAGACGTTCCGGTTGTACCAGATGTTCCTGATGTACCACTACTTCCAGCCGTTCCAGTTAACCCAGACGATCCTGATGTACCATTCGTACCATTTAATCCAGACGTTCCACCACTACCACTTGTGCCAGACGTTCCACCACTACCACTTGTACCTGTTGTACCTCCACTACCGCTTGTACCTGTTGTTCCACCACTTCCAGATGTACCCGTACTACCTCCACTTCCAGATGTACCCATAGTACCTGAAGAACCAGCTGTACCCGTTGTACCAGCCGAACCCCCACTACCAGAAGTTCCCGATGTACCAGCCGTACCACTACTTCCAGAAGTTCCTGAAGTACCTCCACTTCCAGATGAACCACTACCTCCACCAGCTCCAGTTATACCGGATGTACCAGCCGAACCCGTTGTACCGGATGTACCACTACTACCAGATGTACCGCTAGAGCCAGACGTACCAGCAGTTGCTGCTGCTCCACTAAGTCCCGATGTACCACCACTACCAGTTGAACCATTTGTACCAGAAGTTCCCGATGAACCAGATGTTCCATTCGTACCACTTACACCAGACGTACCAGCAGAACCCGTTGTACCACTCGAACCCGTTGTACCACTACTTCCAGCAGTTCCGGATGAACCAGAAGTTCCCGAAGTACCACCAGTACCAGTTGAACCATCAGTGCCAGATGAGCCCGATGTACCTGTTGTACCTCCACTTCCAGATGAGCCAGAAGTTCCTGATGTTCCTGATGAACCACCACTACCACTAGTACCATCACTTCCGGTTGTTCCCGATGAACCAGTTGTACCACTACTTCCAGAAGTTCCAGATGAACCAGAAGTTCCCGATGAACCAGATGTTCCTGATGAACCAGATGTACCACCACTACCAGACGATCCTGAAGTTCCAGAAGTTCCCGATGAACCCGTTGTACCGGATGTACCAGCTGAACCCGTTGTACCAGATGTTCCTGATGTTCCTGATGATGCTGCTGCGTATTTTCTACCAACTATACCAGTTACAGTATTATATACTAAAACTTCATCGGTTGTTGAATCGTTTGGAAAATTTCCAACTTTCAAACTACCAGATAGTAAAATACTTCCCGTTATAGCAACACTACCAGTAAATTCTTGCTTATCAGTTAATTGGTCACCAAATTTAGATGAACCAGTTGTATAAATTATTGAAGATGAAATAAATTCAGTAACTAATTCAGTTGATGTTATTCTACCAGCAACATTTAAATTAGTTGTTATATTCACAGAACCAGTAACTGCTAAATTACCAGCCACAGAAGTTTTGGTATTAATCTCAAATCCTTTATTTGGTGATATAATTGCTTGAGCTGAACCTGATTTTATTCTATCAATATCTCCGATTGATGATGCTGGGATATTTGTTATTCCACTACCATCTCCTACTAAAGTTCCATACAAAGTTGATGCCGATACAAATGTTGTTACATGTACTGAACCAGTTATTTGTGTATTTGCTTTTATTTGTAATGGTGAACTATTTGATGTACCAATTACATTTGATTGAACAGCGGATGCCGTAAAGTTTCCTACAACATTTACAGATTCGGATGATGCATTTAAAATAGGTGAACCACTTACAAAAAGTGATACACTATTAATACTATTTTGATTTAACCCGTTAGGACTTTTACCTTTGAACTCCATTCAATATATCTTTTTATTATGTTAATTCCAATACCGAAATAATTACATCTGCCGAGCTAGCCAACGATGATGTTACTGAAAGAAAATCATTTGATTCCAAAACAATTTTTTGCTCACCACCAATTAAAACAGCAGTACTACCTTGAACAATTATAGCATCTTTAACCAAATATACAGTTTTATTTAATGAACTATCTCTAGCCATTACACTTACTGATATGTTTTGTGTTGCTACATTTGCCACATTAAGTCCAATTACCGTTGTAGTAGTTGCTGTGGGTGTTAGATAGGTTGTTACGCCTGTTGTACCTATTGAACCCGTTATACTATTTCTGAATACGTTTGCCATTTATATTTTATTTTATCCTAATGCAATTGAATAAGCTAATGCCGTATCTAATACGTTTACACCATCTTGTAAAAATGCTCCTTGTGTTAAGTTTATAGAACCAGTACTAACCATAGAACCAGTAATTAATATTGAACCTGTTATTTTTTGATTATCACTTGTAAAAGAACCCAATTTTAAAGTTCTAGTTACTATTAGATTTTCAAAAGTAGCTTGCTGTACATCAATTTCTCCCCTAAATGAACCTGTAATTGAACCCGTAAAAGACCCGCTAAGGTTGGCATATCCAAAATTTTTATCTTGAATTATTGAACCTGAAAATATTGGACTATGTATTACCATTTATATCTATATACGTTTGTGTTATGTGTATAAATATAAACTATTTTCCTTTTAAGGTTTCACAGGCCAAGTTATACTAAATGGATTAGTTTGAGATGTAATATCTCTTAAAGATTGTCTGTATCCAGACCAAATTGATTTTGTTTCAGTAGATACATCTGCTAATTGTGTCCAATCGCATTCTACTAATAATTCATTTCTAGTTTCTCTGATAATAAACCATTGATTTTCTAATCTATAATCTATTTCACTTTGAGATGCATCGGTTTGAATCCAATTTTGATAATACACACCATCCGTTAAAACAGGAGTTCCTTCGGTAATATTTTTTGTATAATCATTTGGCATAATAGTTGGTACAACTACATGCATATCCCACTCTATTAAAGATTCATCCGTTAATTCGCTAGGTAAGCTTACATTTGGAAACGCTGCTCTTAATTGAGGAATACTATAAGGATAGTTTATTGTTTCATCTATAATTCGTAAATGCATATTATTTAAAGTTTGCAGGTATTGATGCGAAGTTTGTTAAATTTACACAATTATTAAATGCATCAGTTCCGGATGGAGTTGGAGTTCTATTCCACAATTCAGGAGCAGTTCCTGTTAATGCGTTTGTAGTAGAACTCATATTATATAAGTTATTAAAAATACTTACATTTGTATTATTTGTAAATTGTAATACAGTTACCAATGCTCTACAATTTCTAAAAGTTGATGAAAAGTTTACTACACTTGGACAATTATCAAATAATGTTAAAGGTACTGATGCTAATGCACTACATGCAAAAAAACAAGATGCAAATGTTGTTGCTAAAGTTACATTATCAAATAATCCAGTTGGTACAGTTGTTATAGTTGGTACTGATGAAAAACTATCGGTAAATGTTGTTGCATTTGGTGAATAATCAAATATATCTTCCGGAATTGCTGTTATTCTAGTACTTCTCATAAATGATGCAAAGCTAGATACTTCACTTAATCCAGTATAACCACCAACCCCACTTAAACTAGCATTTCCCGGTATTGCTGTTAGATTTATACAACCATAAAAATTTATAGTTCTTAACCCAACAATCCCCCATTGAACTAATTCAGTAATAAGATTTCTAATTGCTGAACTATTATCCACACGAAAACCTGGCATAAATCCACTTATAGTAATTGTATAAGTACCAGCTGTTACATATGTGTGTATTCTATCCGATGAAGTAGATGATGTTATTAATGGAGATGCTGTTGTATCTCCCCAATTTATTGTCAAATTCGGTGTTAATCCACTGGAATCAACCAATGGTACAGTAAATACCGTATTACTTGCTGTTGTTGTTATTTTAAATACGAAAGGAAACACTACCGATGATTCCGATTCTACTAATCTTTTTGCTATTCCCATAACTATAATTATTAACTTAAATTTTTACCTGTTACAAATCCGTAATATGTAGTTCCACCATTGTAAGTATAGAATACTAAAACGTCCGTACCAGATGATGTTAATATTGGTGCAGTTCCACCAACCCAATCTACCGATGCAGGCCATGTTATTGAATATGCGCCGGCATTTACGGTAATTAATGTAAATCCAAATCCAATAGGAGATGTTGGTGCATTTGTGTATGTAAGTGTTGCTGCTCCGTTAAATTGTCTTCTAAAGTTATTTGCTGTTGATAAATCCAATGTAGAAGAACCACCAGTTCCCAAATCACTGAATGTTTCTCTATAAACCGTTGAATTTATAAATCCACTTGCTCCCAAATTACCTGTTAATGTTATATTACCGGTTTGGCTTAATGCTCCTGCTAATGTTAGTGTAGTACCATCAAAAGTTAAATTATTTTCTACCGTTGCGTTTGGTGGAGTTCCGTTTAATGTTAATAAACCATTATCAGTTGTTCCACTAAGTAATAATGCACCAGATGTACCAGCAGTAGCACCCGTGCCAGAAGTTCCAGATGTAATGCCAGGTACCGATGTGCCAGACGTTCCAGATGTAATGCCAGGTGTTGATGTACCAGACGAACCTCCACTTCCAGACGAACCACTACTTCCAAAGAATGTACCATTCACTCCACTACTTCCCGATGTACCATTTGTTGCAGATGACCCGGATGAACCAGCAGTTCCTGTTGTACCATTTGTACCCGATGTTCCTGCAGTTCCAGTTGAACCAGCTGTTCCACTACTTCCAAAGAATGTACCATTTACTCCACTACTTCCAGATGAACCAGATGAACCAGCAGAACCAGAAGAACCAGCCGTACCTGTTGAACCGTCAGTTCCTGATGTGCCTCCACTACCAGACGAACCATCTGAACCAGATGTACCATTAGTTCCAAAGAATGTTCCGTTTACACCATTACTACCTGTTGAACCAGACGAACCAGCTGAACCCGATGTACCATCAGTTCCAGTAGACCCAGCAGAGCCAGATGAACCAGATGAACCCGATGAACCAGAAGTTCCGGATGAGCCAAAGAATGTACCATTCAATCCCGATGAACCAGAAGTTCCCGTTGTACCAGATGTACCATTTGTTGCATCCACACCCGATGTACCAGCTGAACCAGATGTTCCTGATTCTCCGCTAGTTCCAAAGAATGTACCATTTACACCACTACTTCCAGCAGTTCCCGATGAACCAGATGTACCAGTAGTACCCGATGTTCCATCACTACCAGACGAGCCAGAAGAACCAGACGAACCAAAGAATGTACCATTAAGACCGGATGAACCAGATGAACCACCACTTCCAGATGAACCAGATGAACCAGCTGAACCTGAAGTACCATCAGTTCCAGTAGAACCACTACTTCCAGATGAGCCGGCAGTTCCAGACGAACCAAAGAATGTACCATTAAGACCCGATGAACCACTACTTCCAGATGAACCAGCAGTTCCAGAAGAACCAGCTGTGCCCGTTGAACCAGATGAACCAGCTGAACCAGTTGTACCACTACTTCCAAAGAATGTACCATTTATACCAGATGAACCACTACTACCAGATGAACCAGCTGAACCCGTTGTACCATCAGTGCCAGATGTACCAGCCGAACCTGTTGAGCCATCAGTTCCACTACTTCCACTTGTACCAGATGTACCAGTAGAACCCGTAGAGCCCGATGAACCACTACTTCCAGCTGAACCCGTTGAGCCAGCTGAACCAGACGAACCATCAGTACCCGATGAACCATTTGAGCCAGATGAACCATCCGAACCAGACGAACCACTACTTCCAGATGTACCGGTTGAACCAGTTGAACCACTAGTCCCAGCACTTCCACTACTTCCACTACTTCCACTTGTACCATCCGTTCCAGATGTGCCACTACTTCCAGAAGAACCTGATGTTCCTTCCGAACCAGTAGTACCACTACTTCCAGACGAACCAGATGACCCAGACGAACCAGATGTTCCTGAAGTGCCAGCTGTACCAGATGATCCTGATGAACCTGAAGTTCCTTCCGAACCAGTCGTACCACTACTTCCAGCTGTACCGCTACTTCCTGATGAACCATCAGAACCAGATGTTCCCGATGAACCACTACTTCCAGCCGTTCCAGCAGTTCCCGATGTACCTGTTGTACCAGATGTACCATCCGAACCAGTTGTGCCAGATGAACCACTACTTCCACTGCTACCACTACTTCCACTACTTCCTCCACTTCCAGATGAACCAGCAGTTCCCGATGTACCATCAGAACCAGTTGTACCAGATGACCCACTACTTCCAGAAGAACCAGATGTTCCTGCAGTTCCACTACTTCCACTACTTCCACTACTTCCGCTTGTACCATCAGACCCAGTTGTACCAGACGAGCCACTACTTCCAGAAGAACCAGACGAACCCGAAGTTCCAGATGAACCGCTACTTCCCGATGAACCAGAAGAACCCGTTGTACCACTTGAACCCGTTGACCCAGATGAACCACTACTTCCAGAAGTTCCCGAAGTACCATCCTCACCAGAAGTTCCCGAAGTACCATCCTCACCTTTCAATCCAGATGTACCAGATGTTCCTGAAGTTCCTGAAGTACCAGATGACCCGGCGATACCAGATGAACCAGACGTTCCCGATGAACCAGATGTACCATCTTCACCGGATGTTCCGGATGACCCAGAAGTTCCTGATGACCCAGAAGTTCCATTCGTACCAGTTGAGCCGGATGTACCAGCTGTTCCTGATGACCCAGAAGTTCCCGATGTTCCTTGAGAGCCAGTTGTACCACTACTACCCGTAGTTCCACTACTACCCGCCGTTCCACTACTACCACTAGTTCCAGCAGTTCCAGACGTTGCTGATGTTCCTGAAGTTCCAGATGAGCCCGTTGTTCCAGATGAACCCGTAGTTCCTCCACTTCCAGACGAACCAGATGTGCCAGAAGTTCCTGATGAACCAGAAGTTCCCGATGAACCAGAAGTTCCCGATGTGCCACTAGAACCAGTTGTTCCTGACGTACCCGCCGTTCCAGTGGAACCTGATGTACCAGATGTACCACTACTTCCAGCCGTACCACTACTTCCAGATGAACCACTACTTCCAGATGAGCCACTACTTCCACTACTTCCCGATGAGCCACTACTTCCACTACTTCCCGATGAACCATCAGAACCAGATGTTCCCGATGTACCAGCCGTACCACTACTTCCAGAAGAACCGCTACTTCCGCTACTTCCAGAAGAACCACTACTTCCGCTACTTCCCGATGAACCATCAGAACCAGATGTTCCAGACGAACCAGATGAACCACTACTTCCACTACTTCCGGATGAGCCACTACTACCACTACTTCCGGATGAGCCGGATGTTCCCATAGTACCATCAATTCCAGATGTACCTGCTGCCTCTTGTACGTTTCGTGCTTCTACTTTTTTAGTTATAGGACTCCAAACAACTACTAAATCAGATGCAGATGATGTATAAAAATTATCTACAAAAATACTACCACTTGCTCCTAAACTTCCCGTAACCACAAAGTTTGCATATATTGTACTATCTTGATATGCTTGTAATAAAGATGCCGTATCTACGTTTTCTGCATTTAACGCAAACAATGCGTATGATGCAGTATATGCTTGGAATGCTAATGAAGCAGTTCCAACAAGCATAGATGCCGTTTGTTCATTCTTAACAAATCCATCTGCAGTTAATGCTCCTCCTAATACAAAAGATGCGGTTAATGCATATGATGCGGATATTGCAATTGATGCAGTTCCTGCAGTCATTGATGATGTTACTGAATTTAATACATAATCATCTAAATCCCCAGTACCACCACTAGCTCCTCCTGCATTTAATGCAAACGATGCTGTTAATGCATATGATGAACTTACTGCACTAAACACCGCCATTGATGATGTTTGAGAATTTAATACAAATTGTCCAGTATTTAATGATGCCGATAATATTGCTCCAATGGATGCACTATCTAAACCAGAAACAGAATCTGCAACTCTTGCAGTATCTGCACGAGACGCTGATAATACGTTTCCAATTACTCTATCTCCTTCAATCGTACCACTAATCAACGAACCACCACTACCAATTACAACATGTCCAGATGTTAATCCAGCAAATAAAATTTGTATAGTGTTATCATTAATTGATTTTATTGTACCAGGTATAATTTGGTCTTCAGAACCAGTTGCGTATACCTGAACCATAGGATATTTTATTCCTAAATTGTGTACAACAGTTAAACTACTTACATTATTGAATGATACCGTCTCCGTTAATGAAGTTTCAGGTTGAGGAATAAAATAGCCTCTTGCTGAATCATATCTTAATAAATCTAAATCTTCAGCTGGTGCTGAATTTCCTTGAAAATTATAAGTTCCTAAAAACGAACCAGTAAATAAAGGCGAATATGCATATCCACTTGCTGTAAATTCAGGTGTTATTATTTTATCAGAATATGTAGTACCATAGATACTAGCCGATGTATTAACAACAAATCCATTATTAGGAGAAATTGATGCGGTAAATGAACCCGATTTTAATATTGCTGTTTCAAATGATAAATTTGCAATATTAATATTTGTTAAACCACTACCATCTCCAACAAATGATGAACCGGATGCTAAATTTACATTTCCACCAGTTACAAATAATCCACCACTAACAGATAATGATGCTGATATTCTAGCTTTTGTATTTACTTCCAAACCTTTATTTGGAGAAATTACCGCCTCAACCGAACCTGATTTAATTCTATCTAATTGTAAATCTTCTAATGCGTTTGCAGGAATGTTAAATAAACCACTACCATCACCATCATAACGAGATGCGGTTATTGGAACGTTTACATCAAATTTATTTGGGTCTACTATTGCTCTACCAGATCCAGAAATAATTCTATCTAATTGTAAATCTTCTAATGCAGATGCAGGAATATTAAATAGTCCACCACCATCACCATCATAACGAGATGATGATATTGAACCACTAATACTTACCGAACCAGTAAATTCAGAACCATAATATCCACCAGATACTGCGTTTGTAGTTACTTGAAATACTTTACCACTTGATACAGATGCAGTTGCCGAACCACTTGCTATTAATGGTGCTGCTGCGGCTTGTACATTTGTTAAAAATCTACCATCACCAAAAACAAATCCTCTTGCCGTTAAATCATCTGCTCTTAAAGAACCACTAACATCAACACTACCAGTAATTCGAGTACCAATTATAGAACCAGTTGCAGATGTTGTTACTATAAATGTATTTCCAGATGCTACCGATGCCGTTGCAGAACCACTTGCTATAAATGGAGCTGCTTGTGCGAATACATTTGCTAATTGAGAACCATCCCCAATGAATGAAAATGCCTTAATAGAACCAGAAACATCAATTGAACCAGTAAATTCAGAGCCTATTTGTGAACCTGTTTTTGCAGTATTAACTACAAATCTTTCACCACTTGCTACCGATGCCGTCGCAGAACCACTTGCTATCAAAGGAGATGCGGCTGCTACTACATTTGTTAATTGAGAACCATCTCCTACAAATGAAAATGCTTGTACACTACCACTTACATCAATTGAACCTGTAAATCTAGAACCAAAATCAGAACCACTAAATCCAGTCTTAACATCAAATCCATAATCAGGAGAAACAGAAGCTGTTACTGAACCTGATTTAATTTCAGTTGATATTAATGCATCTTCGGTTAATGCTGAACGAGGTATATTTCTAAGATATGTACCTTCTGAAAATATAAATGATGATGAATCAATTAAAATACTTCCACTAAATGATGAACCACTTTCAAAAGATTCAACTATAAATCCAACAGCAGGGGATACAGAAGCAGTTACACTACCACTAGCAATTCTATTTGGTGAAAATGATAATGCGGATTCAGGAATATTAAATAGTCCTTCACCACTACCACTAAAAAATCCACTTCCAGATGGTATTGTAATATTTCCACTTACAAATAAACTTCCGGTAAAATTAGAACCACTTTCGATTGAAATTACTTTAAATCCTTCTTCAGGAGAAACAGAAGCAGTTACACTTCCACTTGCTATTCTAAATGCATCTCCTGTTATATTTGAAAATGGTATGTCAAATAATCCTTTACCACTACCACTAAACATTGAAGATGTTACCGTACCTTCTATTAATAAACTACCAGTTATAGTTGTATCACCAATTAATTTAATTTCAGCTGGAATAGTTATAGCGTTTACTAAATTTATAATACCTGCCATTGAAGAATGCAATTGGCAATTATAATATAATTGAGATGGAGAACCTGATATTGGATTGAATGTTATTACACCATTATCATCTCCATTATTTACTACACCAGTATTGTAAGCGTTATCAGTACCCGTACCACTTATAGTTTTAATCCAAAACGGATGACCGGGTGCACTTAAATTAAAAGTATATTCTACCCCTCTTACTAATGTTAATGTTGAGTTTGAACCACTTATTGCACCACTAAAAACATACTCACCACTTCCATTATTTGTTACATTAAATATTGTATTTAATGATGATGTAGCTACTTCTCTTATTGAAGATGATACTATAAAACTTCCACTAATTTCAGAAAATGTGTTTACATTAAATCCATAATCAGGAGAAATAGAAGCTGTTACAGAACCACTACCAATTCTATTTAATTTAAACGATAATGCCGATTCGGGAATATTAAATAATCCCTCACCACTACCACTAAATGTTGAACCACTTAATGCGGTTATATTACCACCACTAACAAATAAACCACCGCTAATTTCAACAGACCCACTAAATTCAGAACCTAACACTCCAGCTTCTACTCTAAATCCATAAACAGGATCTACCGATGCCGTTACACTACCACTAGATATTCTAAATACTTCGGATGATAATGCCGATTGTGGAATGTTAAACAATCCCTCACCACTACCACTAAAAGAGGATGCGGTTATTCTTGTATTAACCACCATTCCTAAATTTGGAGAAATGGATGCAGTGGCACTACCACTAGCAATACGAGGTGAATCACCAGTTAAAGATGTGAATGGAATATCAAATAATCCTTTACCACTACCACTAAACATTGAAGCTGATATAGGAAATTGAAATGTTGAAAATGTATTTACTACAAATCCAGTATTTGGTGCAATAGATGCCGTTGCTGAACCTGAAAATATTTTTGAAAGGTCTAAATCAGATAATGCTGATAATGGAATATCAAATAATTTTGCACCACTACCAGAAAAAGATGAACCAGATGTTATCTCAACACCCCTACCACCACTTACAAATAATGAACCAGTAAATTGAGAACCACTATTCCAAGATTCAACTTTTAATCCAAAATTAGGACTTACAGAGGCAGTTATACTACCACTTGCAATTCTAGTAGCTTCAAATGATAAATTAGATAAATTAATATTTGTAATCCCACTACCATCTCCACTAATTACACCACCAACCGTTAAAGATTGGCTCATATTAACACTTCCGGTAAATTGAGAACCTACTTCAGATGCTTCAACTTTAAATCCAAAATCAGGACTTACAGATGCAGTTATAGAACCACTTGCAATTCTAGGAGTATCTCCACTAAAAGCTGTTCTAGGAATATTAAATAAACCCTCACCACTACCACTAAAGAATGAACCAGATGATAGATATACACTACCACTAAATATACTACCAGAATCAACAGAAGTAACTACAAATCCAGTATTAGGTGAAACTGATGCCGTTACACTACCACTAGCAATACGAGCCGAATCTCCAGATAATGCAGATTGTGGAATATCAAATAAATTTTTACCACTACCGCTAAATGATGCACTTATTTCTCTAGCTTCAATTCTATCTTTTACAAATAAACTACCTGTTATAGTAGTATCTCCAATAAATTTAATTTGAGAAGGTCTTGTTAATACATCATGTAATATAACAGTACCAATCATTGTATCGTGGTCTGGGTCTACATAATATAATCTATCAGGAGAACCCGTTGGTGGAGTAAATGTAAGGATACCATTATCAGTTCCATTATTAGCTACACCATCCGAATATTGGTCACCAGTACCCAATGAACTTGTTATTTTTAAATAGAAAGGATGACCCGATGCATTGATATTAAAAGTATAATCAACCCCTCTTACCAAATCTAATGCAGGATTTCCTTGCCCATTTACATTCCAAGCAGATATCCCAATATTAATAACATTAAATACAGTTGTTAATGATGAGGTTGCGATTTCTACGGCTGAAGATGATACTATTAAACTACCACTAATTTCAGAAAATGTATTTACTCTAAAACCATAATCAGGACTTATAGATCCTGTTACAGAACCACTACCAATTTTTGAAAGGTCTAAATCTTTAATTGCATCTAATGGAATATCTCTAAGTAATCTACCACTACCAGAATAAGAACCAGTGTATAAATAAATTGAACCATACGCACTAATTGAAATTATATCACCAGACCCACTAACATCAGTATATCCTCCAGTTACAAATAAAGTTGAATCAAATTTAGAACCCGATTTTGATGTTACTACCAAACCAAAATCAGGAGATATAGATGCCGTTGCAGACCCAGATGATATTCTATTCGAATCTTCCGTAATTGCTGAACGAGGTATATTTGATAATCCCGCTCCACTACCAGTAAAATACGAACCACTATTTACAAATACATTTCCGTAAAACTGACTTCCACTTACTTGTGATATTACTACAAATCCATTATTAGGTGATACAGATGCAGTCACACTACCAGATGCTATTCTGTTTGCTTCCTGCGATAGTGCATTTAAAGGAATATCAAATAATCCTCTACCAGAACCAGAATACATTGATGCGGTTATTGTTGTATTAACTACCAAACCAGTATTTGGTGCAATTGAAGCAGTTACACTTCCACTAGCTATTCTAGTTGATACTAATGAATCAATATTAAGAGCAGATAGTGGAATATTAAATAATCCCTCACCACTACCACTAAAAAACCCAGAACCAGATGGTATTACAACATTTCCACTTACAAATAAACTTCCAGTAAATGTAGAACCGCTTACTACTGAAATTACTTGAAATCCAATATCAGGAGAAACCGACGCAGTTACACTACCACTTGCTAATCTAGTAGCTTGAGGTAAATTAAATAAATCTCTAGCATCTCCAAAAAATGAACCAGTGAATGATGCAGTTATAGATGATGCTGTTATTGCATTTGCACCGATTCTATCTCTAATTTCAACCGAACCTGTAAATTCTTGTCTATCAGTAATTTCATCTCCAAATTTATTTGAACCAGATGAATAAATTATAGATGATGATATATAAGAAACTAATAATTGCTCAGCAAATATAGTTTCACTTACATATAAATTACCATCAATTAATGTATTGGTATTTATATTTAAATTTCCATCTACAAAAGATGCTGTTCCTGAACCAGATGCTATAAAAGGAGCTACAGGTAAATTTGTTAAGTTAGAACCATTACCTTGAAATGAACCACTAAATGAACCTGATATTTCATCTAAACTAATTGTTCTTGCAAATCCTCTATTACCTTGGTCATCGGAAACTACAATAGCAGGATTTGTTAATAACGAAGCAGAAAAATTAGGAACACCTAAATTCGGCTCTGCTTGAGATAAATCCAAGAATTGATACCTATCAGATGTTACATTTTTTGGGTTTACAACCCTTACCCTACCCGTTAATAGATTACTTATTGCCATGCGTTACTTTCCAGCTTTGTTATAAATATAGAGAATCCCTTATAAATATCAATCAATGATATTATTGTTATTCATTCGCACTTTCTAACAAGGAAAGAACTACAGTTAATTCAGTTGAGCCAGATACAATAAATCCATAGGTTTCTTCTAATACTAATTTACCAGAAACTACCGGTGAAAGTGAATCAGCAGGAGGGATTGTTACGTTTGTCACTAATCTTACAGCGTTTTGTTCAACAAGTACAGGAGATTCAATTGTAGCTTTGATAACATCTACTAAAGAATTTACTACATATATAGATGCTGATATTCCTGATTGTGTTCCATTTGTAAATCCACTTAATATGGATTGCGTAACTCCAGCTTGAAATAATAATGGAGAAGCTTCTGAACCAGTTACAGATTGATTTTTTATAATTTGATTTGATAATACTTTTAAATAATCTAAAGCAAATATAGATGCAGAATATTCTGTTGTATCAATTGCAGATACACCATTTTTATCAAAATAAGCTTTTGCTGCTTTATTTGTTCTAATTGTTGTATTATTAGCTATATCATATTTTATTGCATCTACATCATCTAATGTGTTTTGTTCAAAGTATGATGATATAAATGTAAATGGGGTTTCTGATAAACTATTTTGATTATTAGTATATGCTGCTATTTCTTTTCTTAAAAATTGTCTATTTGAATTTAATAATAAAGATGCACTAGCAAAACTACCACTAAATCTAGTCAAAGTTTCAATTCCATTAACAGCAAAAGGACCGGCGGAGGCACTTATAAAAGAACTACCACTATATACATTACCAAATTCAGGTACAGGTATTTCTTTATTTGATGTTACAAATATAGTTACAGGTTGTGTTATCAAACTATTATTTGTAATTTGACAAGATAACACAATTGATGATACTCCTGCCGGTGTTGCATATATTTCATCTTGCTCACCAGTCAGTCCTGTTACTACTGACTGGAATCGATTTAAGGGAACAAAAACTTCTGCCATTTCTTTTTATTTTTTATTTTCTTTTTTATATTTGTAGTGCCAATGAGAACGGAGTTACTAATGAGAATAGAGATTTACTAAATGTTCTACCCACAAGAGTACCAGTTGCCTGATTAATACTTAAACCAGTACCAATTCTAAAGTCACCAGTTTCATTACCTGATGTGAAGAAGATTCTACCTCCACCCAATTCAGTAATTTCAAATAATGGATTTGCAACACCACTACCACCCTGATTTGGAGGAAGTGCTTTAAATGTCACACCACTACCATTATAAGAGTAGTCAATACCAGTTGCCACAATTAGAGAACCAAATGTTTCTAATGGTGCTCCAGCTGCTATAAACTCTGCCTTAGTTCTTAGATAACGATTTGTTTCCAATGTTTCTAATAACTGGTCTCTAGTCACAGCTATTGCACTTCCATATTGACCATCGTAGTATGAAGATGCTGCTCTGATTCCTCTTTCGTTTCCTCCATATAATAAATCCGTTACACACGCATCTACAATAAATCCAGTATCACGAGAACAACTTGCCTCATTATATACTAAATATGGGAATGCTCCATTTGTATATCCAATTGCTCTTTGTTTCAATTCATCTTTACCAGCTTTCAATCTTTCAGCTGCTTGTCTTCTCTTAGTTGATGGTGCTAAATAACTTAATAAAGTATTTGCTACAATTTTTTCAGATATTCCTCTTGCGAAGTTAATACCATCTATTGTTTGTTTCTTTTGTCCATTATTATCACCATAACTATCCACAATTGCTACTGATGGGAATTTGTAGTAGTATGAACCTGCTTCAATACTTCTTTCATTACCACCATAAACCAAATCCGTTCTAATTGCATCTATGATAAATCCTAAATCTCTAGAACAACTTGCTTCGTTATATTTTAAATTACTCCAAGAAGAACTTAAGAATGTTATAGTT